>Ga0114966_10000152_pt1 | contig 65157 bp, 64 predicted proteins | sample M_130207_XF_Meta_FD_87029 | JGI IMG/M metagenome (GOLD analysis project Ga0114966, IMG submission 87029) | Freshwater microbial communities from Lake Montjoie, Canada to study carbon cycling - M_130207_XF_MetaG | ecosystem: Environmental > Aquatic > Freshwater > Lake | place: Lake Montjoie...
TAGGTGTAGGTGTAGGTGTAGGTGTATATTGATATTGAGGAGTATGTAATGCTGTATATTTATAAGTATCTAGTTCAGGTTCTTTAATATAATATGATCTTTCCATTTCTTTATCTATAAGAGTAAAATAATCAATAGATTCATTTAATGTAATAGATACCATAATACATATATCTATAAACTATAAATTATATATTATATATTATAAATTATCAACTATTACATACTACTAGTATAAAATAAAATAAAATGTTACATAAATATAAAATATAGATATAAATAGAAAAATGGAAGAGGTAGAAAAAACAAAATCACATAAATTATCTCAACATGATAAAAATATACCCGAATATTCAAGAATTAATGGTAAACTACAAAGCCTATTTGGAATTCAATCTAGATCAATCTTTTATTTAAATAAGCAATTCCATGAGCTATATTCTAATTCATTTGCTAGAAATGCAGTTACACCTAAAAAAATTCATCAATTGATTCTTAATTTTTTTATTAATGAATATTATCCAGTTGTATCTCGTAATATAAAGCTAGATAATCATACTATGGCTATTATTATGGGAGGTGTAGCCTTTAATATGAATATACCAACCAAAATGATTAATAATTTAGGATTAGAAACTGATGACATAGATATTAAAATTTATACTACTGATAATATAACTACAAATAATCATAAAAACACATTATCTCGGTCATTATCTATATTGAGATTTGTAAATATTATAATATGTCTTTTTATAAAACAAGTTATAGGTGAGTTAATTGAATTTACAAATACTATGTTTGAACATACTGCAATATTTAAAAAATATAGTGGTATTAAAAATAAAGTTTATACTATGAAGCAATCCAGTAAGCAATCCAGTAAGCAATCCAGTAAGCAATCTAGCAAGCAATCCAGTAAGCAATCCAGCAAGCAATCAACCATGAAAATAACTAAAAAACAAATTGGTGGGACTCATAATAAAGATAAATTGAAGCTTATTAAAAATAAGCAAATGAAATTTGGTTTTTTAAAATCAGCAAAAATTATAATAGAATTAAAAAAGGCATCACATGAATCTCATAAATATGAAACATATGAAAAAATAGATATTACACAAATGTCATTTGATGATACATATAATATTATAATGAGTAAGCTTACTGATCCTGAAATTATGATTACAACAAAAATAAATTATAATGTACGATATATAAAGCCCTTTATAATGCCCAAAATGTATTATAAATACGTATTTTCTGATAGTTCAATAATTTCACCAAGTGTAAATAATCCTACCTTTTTTTCGTATTATTTTATGAATAATAGAAAACAAATAGATATTCCTATTAATAAATTACTAAAGCAAAATATAAATGTGTTTGATATAATTGAAACGCAAAATTGTAATAATAATTGCCGTTATGTATCTATAAAAGTATTAAAAGTAGATTTGTGTGTTATGTTGAGTTATGCTGAATTATTGGAGTATGAAGATATAGATGCTAAAAATATAGTGGTACCTATATCGGCAATTTATAAATATTATAAGTATTTAATAAAATTCATTCATTTGTATATAATTAAAAATTTTTATAATAAAGAGTTTGTAGCAGCTACTAAAAAATTAATAAATTTAATTGTTCAAACTTTAAAGGATAAAACATCTTTAGAAGGGGAAACAGTACCATTAAATATACAATATAAAAAAATATTAAATGATTTTCATCAGGCTTTTTTCATTAAGAAAACAATGTTTCCAGAGTATAAAATATTGAAAGATATAGTTAATGATTATGAACATATTGTATATTTTATAAATAGGAGTAGGGCTTTATTTAAGGTAATGGATGATGAAAAAGGTAGTGTTGGTGAAACTATTGAATCACTTAGTATTCAGATTGCTAATAAAGAAGTATTACATGAAAAATCAACAGGTAAAAGTAAAATAATTGATAGTAAAGATACTATAGATACTATAGATATAATAGATACATATGGAGGTTCTAGAACTTCTAAAAAAACTTCTAGGAAATCTAAAATTATTCTTCTAGATAAATATTCATATGAAGATACAGAATTAGATACTAAAGAAACACATAGTCCAGAGAAAAAAATAGTACTTGAAAAATTATATGAAATGTTTACAAATGAAATTAAGTTTCTTAATAAAATATCAGATATTAGAAAATACTAGGCATTCCAGCTAGAAGGTAGATTGTATTCACATGCTCTAAAATTATTTTGTAATAATAATAAATATATTTTAATAAATACATCAATCATACCACTCCATTCAAATAAATAATCAAGTTTATTTCCATCAATCCATCCACCAAATCTTTCTAAAATATAATGACTTAATAAACTTTTTTTTGAAGTATCTGCAATACCATTATATATATATAATTGAATCATAAGTAATGTATCAATAACTACGCTAATATATGCAATTATTACTCTAGATTTTTGTGAATACATATATATTGGAGGAGGATTAAGTGAACCATCATCTGAAATTTGTGGAGAATCAACTGTTATCTGTGTAACAATTGCAAAACATAATACAAATAAATATATATACCAATAATCTGGTAAATTATTAGTAAATGGTATTGAACCCCATTGCCCTATTATTGTTAACGATGATGTAAATAAATTAAACATACATAAAACATATAGATACCATTTAAATGATATACCAAATTTTGATTTTATAAAACTAAATCTCTGAGGTGAATTTAAATATTGTAAAATTGAGATTCCTATACCAAGAAATAATAATAGCCACCGTAATAATGGAGTTATTATAAAATTACCTAATTCAAAAAATATACCACTCATAATTATATAACTATTTATATTATTTATATTAGATTATTTATTATACATATATATATTATATATTACATTGATATTAGAAAAGAGAAAGAAAATATAAATAAAATATAATTAAGTATTAAATATTAAGTATTAAATATTAAGTATTAAATATTAAGTATTAAATAATAAATAAAAAAATGAATAATATAAATCAAAAACAAAGTTTGAAGAATGTTGGATTTATTGATTGGATAACTCAATATGAATCATTTGTAATATTTGGAGGTTTTGGATTAGCAATTATGTGTGCAATTATTTTAACAGGTATATTTCAAGCTGGTGATTCATTAAGACCTAATATATTATATAATGCTTTAGGGGCTTTATTAATGGCGGCATTATTTATATATCTTATATTTAAATTTATGGGAGAACAAATAAATATTATGGGTAAAACACTGGATCTTGGTATGGTAGTTTATATAGCTATTGTATTATTTGTTATCTTTGTCTTTGGAAATTAAGATATGTGGATTATGTTTTATTTATACTATTATTAATATCTTTTTCTGTAGTTTTTTCACCTAATTTAGAAGGTAATTTAGAAGGTAATTTCTTAAATTTTTCTATATGATTTAGATCCGCATTTGGTATAGTCCTTGTACCTGGTATTATAGGTATACCATTCTGATCTACCGCTCCAGGTATTTTATTATCTATAATTACACTTCTCATTGTATTTATAACACCTTGAATTTTTTGTTCATCATCTAGCATAGCTTTAATATTCTTAATAATTGGTTCTGGTAATTTAACATTTATAGGTACTTGTTTATCACGGTTACCCTCACCTTCTTCTTCATCAACATTAACTATTTTTTCACCAAATTTAGTATTAGGTAACAAATATTTTAATAAAAATAATATGACTTTTATAGCATATTTATATTTATCAAATAAATTAATTGTAAAAGCAAATATTTTCATAATTTCTGAATGTTTTCTTAAATAAAGAAATTCAAGATTTTGACAATTATCAAGTCTTTTTTTAACTTCATCTAAACCAGCTGGAGTGGATATATCAGTTTCATTATTTTCATGAAAGTAATTAGAATCATAAGTACTATGTATAGGACTAAAATTTGATGTAAGATTAAAATCTTTAATTAATTCTGGTTCTGGCTTAGAAAATTGTTTGTCAGGATTTATTGGATTAAAATAATTTATATTTGTAGGAACCTTATATTTATTATCTTCCAAGGTAAAATTAACTACATTAGGATCATCATTTTGTTTTAAAAGTGTAGTAGCTTCACTATTTACATATAATCCTATACTATTCAATAATTCTTTAATATCATATGTACTATTATTAATTTCATTTTGAGTATTTCCTAATTTTAATTTTAATTTATAAACAATTTCATTTACACCTTTATCAATTATACCTAATAAATCACCACTCAAATCGTGATCATTTAAATCGACATCACCTTTTGGTGCTATATATTGTGTTGGGATTGGTGTAGTAGTTGATGATGTTGTTTTTGTTTTACCATAACCATATTTAAATGGTGTTAGTTTACCACTAGGGTTTGGATATAAACTATCATATCTTGGGTCAGCATATCTTGGGTCAGCATATCTTGGGTCAGCATATCCATCTATTTCACTATAAGCTGAAGTTGGAGCTAGATAACCATTTTTATTCATTTCCTCTTTCTTCTATTTTTATTAGAGTGTAATTACTTATTATATAGAAAATAAATAAAATATAAATACACATCAAATATATAATATATAATATAAAATATAAAATAATTTAAAATATAATTGTATTTTACATTTTTTTAAGTAATAATATTTTTTTACCAGAACTACAAAATTTATCATTACTATCACAATCTTTATATTGCCTTAATAAATCTTCTAATTTTGTTTTAGTATCAGGTTTGATATCTATCCGTCTATCAATAATGTGTCTAATTTGGTCTCGCATAGTATTATTAAATGTATTAATATTTTCAGGATGACTTACTACTGGATTAATAGGAACTTTTTCACTATTTGATATAATATTATTTGAAATCAATTGATCTTGCATTTTATCAATCATATTCATTACAAATCCTTGATCTTTAATTAATTTATCCATGTGTGTTCTGGAAATAGTACTTCCAGTAGGTAGTTGTTTATATTTGTCTAATTGATCTTTATAATTTAAAACTTTATTGAATAAACTTTGATATGCCTTATAAACTGTCATCAATTCATTATGTTTTTGAAGATATGCATCATCTAATTCTTTTACATCAATCTTATCATTTTTACTATTACTGTTACTGTTACTGTTACTGTTACTGTTACTATTACTATTAGCTTTACTGCTTCTATTAAATTGATTTTCTAACATATTATATTGTTTATATTCTGTAGCAGGAGGGCTCTTGAATACAGATAATAGTCTTCCGCAGATTTGATCTTTCATTACCGGTTGTATATCTGGAATATCTTTAATTTTTTTTAATATCATAATTCTCTCTTTGTATAGATTGGTATTATTATTTTTCATTTCAGTATGAATATTTTTAAGCATTTCTTCATGCTTAGGTATTTCATTTGCTGTAATATTATTATTTTTAGAATTTTTATGTTTATTATAAATTTGACCGTATGTTTTATAAAGTGTTTTAAGATTTTCATGTTTATCACGAAATGTTTTATCCATATTAACATGATTTGAAATAAGTTCAATAAGATTTTTAGATATTGTTGGTTCAACATCTTTAAAGTCGGATGGCTTTAAATTTAATTGAGAATCATAAACTTCATTTTTAGGTGTTTCTAGAATATTCATAATCTTACTATTTCTAATAGTTTTTGTATTACTATGACCACTATTACCACTATGACCACTATGACCACTATTAGTTTTATTAGTAATGATTGCTTTTTTTGTTAATTTCTCTAATTTTGATTTTTCGGTAACTATTTCTGATAATATAGTATCTATATTATTTGATTGTATAGCCATTTTATATATACTAAACTATAAACTCTATATCTATTATTTTATTTACATATTTATTCAAATGATATTAATTATATGATAAAATCTTGTGTAAGTATTTTATATATTATATTAAGTGTTGTATCTTTGAATTTATTTAAATATTTAAATTCATATATATTTTTAAGTATATCTTTTCTTTCATCTAGAGTAGTAATATCTTTTTTCAATATATTCTTTTTAAATATAGGTTGTATTCCTAGTGAAATATTTAGATCTCCTGTAAATTTAGTAGTATCATATAATTCGGATTTTGATGGCCATTTAATATCAGATACTTCCTTATCTTTTCGATTATAATATTTATATGGTTCATTTTCATTAGTATTATCTTTCTTCTTATCTTTGCTTTTATCTTTATTTTTCTCAACAGGTTTCTCAGTAGGTTTCTCAACAGGTTTCTCAGTAGGTTTCTCAGTAGGTTTCTCACTAGGTTTCTCACTAGGTTTCTCAACAGGTTTTACAGTTTCTTTTACAATTTCCTTTGTATTTTTAATTACATCTACAACTTGATTAGATTGTATTAAATTTTTCTTAGTTCTCTTAGCATCTACATCATATAAAATATTTTTTGATATATTCTTTAATGTTGTTCCAGACTTATTATTATTACTATTACTATGATTATTACCAGATTCCGTATCTATCATAATATTAAGTTCAGCTTGCTTTGCTTGTATCATTCGCAATTTCTGTTTTTCTTGCTCTATACTTCTCATTAAATCTATTTCCTTTTTCCTATTATTAATATTTATCAGTTGTTCTTTCTTGAATTTAAGTTTTTCTAGTTCCTTACGTTGCTGATCTTGTAATAATTGTTTTCTCATTTCTAATTCTTGTAATGCTGTATTAGTATTATTAGTATTATTATCATTATCATTATCATTATTATCATTATCATTATCATTATCATATTCAGTTATTATAGATTTTAAAGATTTCTGTCTTACAATTGGTATATTTTTACTTTGTATTTGAATAATTTTTTGATTACTTTTTCCAGAACCAGATTGATTTTGTATATTATTAGCTGTTGGTGATATTCTTCTAGTATTCTGACTATTATTATGATTAGTATCTCTACCTCCTGGTAAAATAGGTCTAGATGATTGTTGTATTGGTATAGGTATTGGTATAGGTATTGGTATAGGTATCGATCTATTATTTTGTTTTACATTTCCATTACCATTTCCATTTCTATTCTCATTCCCTTTATAAATTTGCGATTCTGCTTCAGAAAGATTTGGATTTATGGTAATATTTTTATATCCTCCAGTATTAGTACCACTCCCGACACCACTCCCGACACCACTCCCGCCACCACTATTTGAATTCATGTTTTGATTTCTATTTTTTAAATGACTATATTGTTTATCAGATTTAATAGTAGGTATAAGATTATAAATATTAGGATTAGTTAAAAAATCTTTAGAATTATTATTACTAATAATTGCCTTTGGCATTTCATTTTTTTGTCTTTCTATTGCCTTTTTATCTGTATCAATAATAGATTGCAGTGAAATAGTTCTTGTTGGATTTTGGTTCTGGATAGGCTTCTGGATAGATTCATATGATGGTGGAGGTCTCACAGCAGATTTTTCTACAGGTTTTGCAATTGGTTTTGTGATAGATTCATATGATGGTGGAGGTCTCATTACAACTTTTTCAGTTGGTTTCTCTATAGATTTCTCTACAGGTTTCTCTACAGGTTTTACTACAGGTTTCTCTATAGGTTTCTCTACAGGTTTTACTATAGATTTTGGTTTTAACATTTCCTGAGATATAGGTTGATTAGAAACACTCTTAGCATCTTGTAATAATGCTTCTATTAATACTTTTTTTTTTGGTACTTTAAAATCTGATAATCCTTGTTCTGATTCTATTCTACTATTTTTTTCCTTTATAACTAGCTGAGTAGGCTTTATATATTCTGTATTTTGTATTACTTTACTAGTTTGCGGACCAATTGGATTAACCACTTCTGGAGCTTTATTAATTTTAATAATTTGCGATTCAGATTTAGGTTTTATTTCATAGTCCCTTTTATTATCCGAAGTAATACTTTTTTTAGGCGCTTTCAGATTGTATTTTTCCATAATAGCATTTATTTTTGCAGTTTTCTCTACATCTTCTTTTTTCTTAGTATGTTTTTTATCTGGAGTAGGTATATTTGATGTATTTATATTAATAGTTCTTTCCATATTGAAACTATTAATAATCCTATAGTTAAAAGTTATTAAGAAAGTAATATATGAAATATTACACGAAGAATAAATAAAAATAAAAATAAAAATAAAAATAAAAATAATCTACAAAATCATCTACAAAATTATACTGTATTCTGTGCCAAAGCGTCAGCTATATAATTACCAAACCATATACTAAATTTAAATTTATCGCTCATATCGGGGGGCTGATGGCTATTAATATGTATAAGTTTAACTCTAATTTTCTTATCCGTTTCAAATTTACTATTTATAATCTTAATTCGCTGCATACTTCCATCAATACTTTCGATTAGTTCTTTATTTTTAACGTCTTCCCCCTTAGAAGTTTTCCAGTGGTTAGTTTTCCAGCTGGTTAACCAAACAGAACAAGCTTTTATAGAATATTCACTATCGCTAACAATTTTTATAACTTTGCCAATTTCTGATAATTCTCTGTAATATCTTACTATTAATTTAAAAGCATAATCCATAGCCATTAATTCGCATTGATTATTAGTTTTATCATTATATTGTTCTTTAATATTAGTACATTGATAACCTATATACACTCCAATACCGCTATTAAAATAGTCTTTAGATTTGCGACTAGAGCCATCTGTAAAAATATATATTTCATCATCTATAATAGTCCAGCCTTTGACATTATAGTTTAAATCATCACTAAATTGAGAACTCTTAATATTAGTTGCCATTGCTTTTATCTTTACCATATCTGCGGATGACGCTGTATTAGCATTTCCAATCATATTTATCGTGTTAGGTTTTTTAAATGCTGGTGTAACAGAACTACTACTTCCAGAACTATTTCCAGAACTATTTCCAGATCTAGCTATATACGAAGTAGGTCCATTCTTCATAAATTCGCTGGCTTCTTGAAAGGAAGTGAATTTTTTATATACAGGATTAGTAAAACCTTCTACTGCTGATTTACATTCTGGCCAAGTTTTAAATATACCTGTACGATGCCCTTTTTTAACAACATAATAAGTTTCCATTTTAGTATATTATTTATTCATGTATTACGTATCTACTTATCTACTTATAAATAGATTCTATTTATCTTTTATGTAATTAAACTTATTACAATAAACTTATTATCAATTTTATGTTTATGTATATAAGATTAAAAAATTGAAGTTTAAAGAGTTATAATCTATACGTATTAAAACAATAAAGATTATATATATTTACAATATTACATATTCCATATCCCATATTACATATTACAATATTACATATTCCAGAATGTCTAATAACGATACTCAAGAATTAAGTGAAAGTTATGATATGATTATGTTAAAAATTGATGATACTAAGGAAAAGCTTAATAATATTGTTAATACTTTTAGTGAAGAATTGAAGGATTGTATATTCCAATTTACTAATAATATTAATAAAAAATTTATAATGCAATCTGAAGAATTAGAAAAACTTAAAACTGAATTAAAAGCTAAAAAATTTGAAGATCATAATTATAATAATGTTTCAGTTATTAAAAATCAGGATAAACAGATTAGGGAACACCAGAATACTATTAAAGCATTAGAGGGGCGCCTTAAATTTGCAGAGTCTAAAAATGATGATATTAAAAAGGAAGCAGCTAATAAAAAAGAAGCAGAAGTAGTAGTTGTAGAAGCAGTTATTGAACCAGTTAGTGAACCAGTTATTGAACCTATTGCTGAACCCGTTATTGAGACTAAGAAGACTATTAAAAAGAGTATAGCTATTTCAAAAGGTAAAACTACTAAACCTGTACAAGAATGTAAAGACTCTACCGAATCTACTGAATCTGAAGTAGTTGTTGAAGCTATTGTTGAAAAACCAAAAAAGAAGATTGCTGTTAAAAAAACTAAAGCTGAACCTAAAGTTGATATTAAACCAGTAGAAGACTCTATTATTGATGAAGATGTAATCGAAATTAAAGTAGAACCTAGTATAATTGAATCTATTATTGAAGATGAAGTTATTCCTGTAATCATACCTGTTTCTGATCCCATTATTGAAATTAAAAAAGAGGTAGAAGAAATAGAAGAAATAGAAGATAAAGTAGATGAGGAAGTAAAAGAAGTAATACCTATTAAGAAGGAACCTATTAAGAAAGAACAACCTATTAAAAAAGATCCTATTAAGAAAGAACAACCTATTAAGAAGGAAACTATTAAGAAAGAAATTAGTAAAAAGGAATCTTCTAAGAAAGAAGTTTTGAAAAAAGAAGCTGAAGTAATTGTTGAAGCTGTTAATATAGTAGTAAAGTATCCAGATATCATTCCTGATATTAATGATGTTGAAGTATTAGAATTTAATAATAATGATTATTATATGGATAAATTAAATAATGTTTATCAAATGACTGAAGAAGATCAAGATATTGGAATTTTTATTGGTGTATATCATAAATCTAGTAATAAGATTTTACCTATTACTCTGTAATTACTTTATATAATTTTACTTCTTGCTTGATTTGATACCTTTATTATCTCTAATATAATTAAAAATTACTAATAGAAATAATATTATTATTATGGATACAAATCCAATTGCTACATTTTCAATATCATTATTATTTTTTTTTAAATTATTAAGAAAATTTTCTTTACTTATTGATGAAGAATTAGAATTCATATTTTGAAATCCTTGGATAGTTGATGTTGCCGCTCCCGTGCTAGTAGTAGCCGCTCCCGTGGTGGTAGTAGCAGCTCCTGTAGTGGTAGTAGCAGCTCCTGTAGTGGTAGTAGCAGCTCCCGTGCTAGTAGTAGCCGCTCCTGTGCTAGTAGTAGCCGCTCCCGTGCTAGTAGTTGCCGCTCCCGTGGTGGTAGTTGCCGCTCCCGTGGTGGTAGCTGCCTTCGTGGTAGTAGTAGCTGCTCCTGTGGTGGTAGTAGCCGCTCCTGTGGTAGTAGTAGCCGCTCCCGTGGTGGTAGCTGCCTTCGTGGTAGTAGTAGCTGCTCCTGTGGTGGTAGTAGCCGCTCCTGTAGTGGTTGCTCCTCCTGTGCTAGTAGCAGCCGCTCCTGTGGTAGTAGTAACCCCTCCTGTTGTAGTGGTCGCTCTAGTACTAGTAGGATATAATTGTTGATATTTTTTATTAAGATAATCAAATTCTTTAGTCATAGTTTCATCATCAGCATATATACGTTTAATCTTTTCATCACTAGCATATATAAAATCTTTATTTTTATTGTCAATAGTTATACCATTACCTCCATATCCACCACTACTTCCGCCACTACTTCCGCCACTACTTCCGCTACTACTTCCACCACTTCCTACTCCACTTCCTACTCCACTTCCTACTCCACTACTCTTAGATGATGATAATTTATTTTGAATGAATAATGGTGGGATGGGAGCGGAATTACTTTGAGTTGCCATATTAGTAATTACAGGACCAGAAATAGATGTTGTAACGGGTGCCCCTGAACTAGTTAATCCAGAAAAATAACTACTAATATTATTAAAAAAACCACTAGGACTTGTTGTAATAGGTACTGTACTCATAACAGGTTTTGTTGTTGTAGGATATAAATTAGCAATTAATCCTTGTATATCACCTTGATTAACTTTATTGGCTTGTAATATATTGGATAAATCACTATTAGAAATAGCTACTTGATTTTTTGCATTAAGATTAATATTAGTAAGTGCTCCACTTGACGAATCATAATAATAAAGTTTATTATCTTTAGCACCAGTCATTAATGAAGGGGTATTATCAATATATTGTGCTGTTAATGCTTTAGTAGAAGATGGATTATTAGCAATCATTTGTTTGGCAATATTACCATATTCCATACTATTACTATTGAGATATGGATTACTTTTCTTATATTTATCCAGTTCATCTAAATATTTTTGATTCAATGTATTATAATCACTAGAATCAAGTTCCATAGTAATAGGAGTATTGATAGTTAATGATGGATTTGAATTTAAAAATTTTTCTAAGAGTGTAGGTTCCATTTTAACAAATTTGGCAACCCTTTGAAATATTTGTAATTTGTGCTTACCTGCAACTCGATCTTTAAGATCATTAGGTAATTTTGTCATTATTTGAGCTAGAATACGATACATAACATCTAAATCATTTTTATCCATATTTTCAGAAATTACTTTTTGAATTAATGTATTGCCATCAGTTGTAAAGTCTTGAAGTGTAATAGTATTAAGAGCGATCATAAATAGGATTTCAATTTCAATAATTTTCATAGATACAATACGTAATTCTTGACTAATTATCTCTCTAAATAATTGATCTTGACTAACAGTTTTACTTTCAGGAATATTAGTGTATAGCCAATTAAGATATTTTAGAGCTTGTTGTCTATCTGGCATCTGTGAAAAATATAAGCTAACTGGTAACTTTTTAACAATATCTTGAACTACATTATTATTGGTGTTATTCATTTTTATATTTTATATATTATATTTTATATATATTATATTTTTATTATTCTAGATAGTATAATCTATATAGTATTTATAATATTACAACATATTTTATTGTAATTTATTATTTATTATTTATAATTTATTATATAATTCATAATTATCCAGATACATTTTTCAAATTAGTTTTACAAAGAGGGCAATATGAATTATTTTCAAACCATGTTTCAGAGCATATAATACAAAATGCATGATTGCATTTAAATTTATAAAACTGACTATATATATCATATGTATTTAAGCAAATACTACATTCACATTGTTCCAGAATCATTTCTAGGTTTCCATAATGTAATAGATTATCACTTCCTAATCCCGTATCAATACTGATTCTAGATACTTGTTGAATTATATTATTAATATCATTATTCACACCATCATTCACAACACCATTCATACCACCATTACTATCTAATTCATTATAAAATCCTCTATTAAACATTGGATTGTATATTTCATGGTCTTCATGTTCTTCATGTTCTTCATCACTATCAACTTCAGTATCTATATCTGAATTATATCCTGATCCAGACACAGATCCAGACACAATACTACATGTTTCACTATGTGATAAATAATCATAATATTGATATACATTAGAACATCTAGAACAAGTTAATAATGTGGTATTATATAAATCCATCTATAAATATATTCCTAAACTATATTATTATATATTCTTCTATATTCATATTTTTTTGAATATAAAAAATTGTTTAGTAAAATATATAATATATAAAATATATAAAATATATATAATCTTATATAAATCATTCTAGTAAAGTATATTCTTCTAGATTACAAAATGACTTCTACCATCTTTAAAACTAATTTTAATAAGGTAATGGAGTTCAATCGCGCCTTTGATATGGTACCAGTTGAACCTAAACAATACGGTGGTTATTTTGAAGATTCATTATGTAATATTCAATTCGATCCCTTTAAATTTATTCGCATTCCAATCTTTAGAGATTCCCCAGCAACTATTAGATTGCGTCTCGATTTAATTAAAGAGGAAATTGGTGAATTAAATGAGGCTATATTACAAAATGATATTATTGAACAAAGAGATGCGTGTGCTGATATTCTTTATGTAGTCTATGGTATGGCGGATGTATTGGGAATTTCTATTGATGATATTTTTAGTAGTAATATACAAAAAAAAGCTATGAACTATGAAACAAATAATACTATTTCGAGTAATAGCTATGTAGATAAAATATTTAATGCTTCTAATAAAGGTTCTAAAACTATTACAAATTATAAATATATGAAAAGTTTTTCAACTGAGTTTCTAGGTTTTGATATCTCTAGCAAACCTGTTCCAGAAATGATAAGCATTATTAGTGATAAATTGAATACTATATATCTGGAATTAGAAGCAAATTGTTTAAAGGAAACAGAAATGATCAATATAACTAAGAAATTTCAGATTGTATCAGAAAATCTATATGATATATTAAGTTGGACTTACATTATGACAATAGTTTTAGGTGTTAATGCTGATAATGATTTTGATATTGTTCATGAAAGTAATATGAGCAAATTGTGTTCAACAGAGGCCGATGCAATTGCAACTATTATCGATTATGAGGCTAAATATCGAGCCGGTACAAGCCCTTATGATAGCCCTTATTATTATTATTTACATAATTTAGATAAATGGATTATTAAGAATTTATCAACTGGCAAAGCTTTGAAAAATATTAAATATAAGAAAGTATGTTTTAAAAATACGAGGTTTGTATTTTAAATTTATTAGTATTTTATAATTATTAAGTTTTTATTATTTTTCATTATTTTTTATTATTTTTCATACTTAAAACTATACATACTATATTAAATAATACTATCAATAATACTATTAATAATACTATTAATAATACTATTAATAACAAACTAATAATAACTAAAAATGTCAATCCCTATTTTATCTATGGAAGATTATGATGCTATTCTAGATGCGTTAGATAATGAAGATACTGATATAATATTAAAATACTTTAAAAAATATGACATAGATCCTTTAACTGGGCTTCTAGATGCCCCGCGGATAGATCATATTGATAATGAATTACATACCTATCTAGATTATGCTATATCTTATAATCTAACTAATGTAATAGATATGTTTATTGATGATTTAAATTTGGAAATTAATGATGATATAATTGCCAGATCTCTAGTATTACATAATCTAGATAGTTATAAATATTTATGTAATCTTGGATATATTCCAGATAGTGAAACATTAAAGATTGCTGTACAATTATGTTATGGTGAAATTTGCGATGAAATTCTCTGTAATGATTCAGAATTAATTGATAGTATTGAAGAAATTGATATTGAATATATGTATAGTATGGATATCAGTGAGGAAACTATCGAAACAGTTAAAGTCCTTTTTAATTATGGTGTAAAACCATATTTATTTAGTAAATTTCTGAGTATTCTAAAAGAGCAAAAAGATACTACTCCAGATGGAGATGATGATGTTGAAATTCATATTATAAATGAAATTATTGATATTCTAGAAAGCAATAGCGTTATTTCTGAAAATGATGAATAAGTATTTACTATTTTTTATATATTTTTGTATTTTACATATTTTACATTTTATTATGATTTTTTATTATCATTGTTTATAATATAAGTATCTAGAGTGTAAAAAAGTAAAATGTCAAAAAAATCATCTAAAAAGTTATCTGTGAGACATACTAAAAGACATACTAAAAGACATACTAAAAAGAAGCCTATGGAAATAGAATTTGAAGCAAAGTTTCTAGATATAGATAAATCTTTATTAGTAGAAAAACTAAAGTCTCTAGGTGCTAAACAAGTTCAACCTAATACTATTTATAAAAGATCTATGTATGGTTTAAATAATATTAAAAGGGGATATGTCCGAGTTAGAGATGAGGGTGACAAAAGAACATTAACTGCAAAAATATATAAAGATTCTAAATTCCCTCAAGAATATGAACTCCAGATAAAAGATGATTTTGAAAATGGTAAGGCATTTTTACAAGCTCTAAATCTAAATGAAAAATCATATCATGAAACAATGAGGGAAAAATGGAATTTGCCTTTAGGTAAATCAGAGATGAATAATTGCGAGGTAGCATTTGATTCTATACCTGGAATACCAATGTATGTAGAAATAGAATGTAAGAGTAAGAAAAATTTGAATAAGGCTATAAAAAAACTTAATCTAAATAATAATGGTAAAAATAAAAAATTTTTTGGTTCATATGGTAAATGTTTTGTAGAATATTATGATATGACTGAAAATAATATAAATAATGAAATACCTAAATTAACATTTATGAATATTGAAGAAGAATTAAAACCTTATATTAAAAAAAATGAAGAATTATTGAAAACTGTATCTAGACAACATTTGGAAATTTATAAGAACATTAAAAAATAAATATATTTATATATAATAATAATAGTAATCTATAATATTTTATTTTTAATACTTATAATATAAAAAATGGCCTCATCAAATACTAGGTTTAGTTATATGAAAGATCAAGAGCACTTAACAAGTAAAAATTCAACACAACCATCACAACCATCAAAGTTATTACACAGAATTCCAGTTAAAGTAAGTAACGCATCTAGCAACGATATAATGTATGGTCTTATTACTCCAAGAGGTCTTACCAAAGCTCAGGTAAATAAAAAAGGTGGATCATATTCCAAAAAGTTAAAGAAAAGATCATCTTCTCATAAAAGAAAAGGTAAAAAATCTAAGTCTCATAAATCTAAGACTCGTAAATCTAAGCATTAATTACTTATTTTATAATCTTTTTATAATCTTTTTATAATCTTTTTCATTTCATTATTTGTAATATAAAGAAGTAATTAGTAAGATATAAATACATAGGTAAATATATACATAAAATGACATCATTACTATCATTATTATTATCCCAATTGTCACCATCCCAATTTACACCACCCCAATACATATATGGAGGTCTAGGAGGTATGTTTGGTATCTTACTTAGTCATCCTCTAGACACAATTAAAACACATATCCAAACAGGTAAATCATTATCGGCCTTTAAACCCTCTATTACAAATCTATACAGAGGTATTACTGTACCGCTGATAGGGGTAGGTATAGAAAAGGCAATTGTATTTGGTACATATAATTATGCACTAGAAAAAACAAATTGTATTCCTCTATCTGGAGCAATTGCCGGATTAAGTGCTAGCCTAATTGTGTCACCCTATGAAAGATTGAAAATACTAAAGCAAAGTTCGCAATCATTTAAAATTTCACCTCTCTATATATTAAATCCGCAATTTATGTTCAAAGGTCTAGGGGTTACATTTACAAGGGAAGTCCCCGGATTTGCCATTTATTTTAGTGTTTATGAACATCTTAAATATACAACATATACACAACACAATAAGGAAATTACAGGTTTATCATCATTTATTTATGGAGGCGTATCTGGATTAACAGCCTGGATATTCATTTATCCTCAAGATAAGATTAAAACGATTATACAGAGCAATACACACAGCAATACACACAGCAATACACAGAGTAATATTCATAATACTAAAAATGTTAATAGTATAGTTAATATAGTTAAAAATATGTATTCTACTTATGGTATAACTTATTTCTATAAGGGTTTTAGTTGGGCAGCAGGCCGGGCTATGTTATTACATAGTGGAACTTTTTATATGGTAGGATTACTTAATAAAGAATAAGTAATAATTATTATGTTTTTATTTATAAAATTGATTTTTTATTTATTTGTTTATAAAATATATATATTAAAATGTCAGTAAATTTAAGACTAAAATCAAAATCACAAACAAAAAGAAAATCGCTAACAAAAAGAAGATCGCTAACAAAAAGAAAATCACAATCACAATCACAATCACAATTACAATCACAATTACAAAATGATCATAAAAAAGATAAGAAATTTACATATCTTATAGGTGATTATGGTAATAATGATTTTATATTTGTTACATTTACATCAAAAACAGTTTTTGTTCATAAAAATATAAATTATCCTCATAATAAAAAAACATATAAAGAAGAACCTCCTGTAGATCTTAATAATTTAGAAAAATCTTTACAATTTGGTAAATGGGAAACAAAAGAATATAAATATACTAGTGTTTTTATGTCTGATGTAAGTAATCCTGATATGAATGGATATGAAACAACATATAATAATTTTAAAGATTATAATAGTTGTACTTATATGTTGATAAAATTACATGATAATCATTATTTATCATTAGGATATCGTAATGGTAGATTTACTTTTACAACTCCTAATAATGATAATATTAAATATGTAAATTGGGGTAAAGGTGTATCAAAAAGTGGCAATTTAAATGCTTATTTAGTAGGTGAAAAATATACATATAATATTTTTGATTCAGGTAGTGATTTTGAATTTCATTTTTATATTTCTAATAATGATATTAAAAAATATGAACTAAAAGAAAATCCACATACAATAAAGATTGGTGTAGATGATTATGATAATATAAAAACTATTAAGCCTTATATTATAAGACATATTAAAAAAACTAAAAAAATGTTAGGGTTAATTAAATATAATATGCTTGAAGAAAGTAAAATATATGATGTAATACATTTATTAGAACATAAAAATATAGATTTATAAAAAATATTTTCTATTTTTCTATTTTTCTATTATTCTATTTTTTCTTACACCTTTGGACATTTAAAATGCCGAGTTAAAATTGATACATATAAGTCTTACAATCACACATTATTATAGGTCTTATATGTATCAATTTCAAATTTCAATTGTGAGCGACCATATTTTACAGGGAAATCACCAGTATCCTCATCTATTTCTCGTAGTATTTTCATTTGCTCATAAGAAAGAGTCGTTATAATCATTTGGGTTTTTATCCTTTCAAAATCTAAATCAAGTCCGAAATATTTACGTAACGTAAGAACAATAAACCTAAATGATGTTCTTGTTTCATAATTTAGTCCTTCAAACTTGTATTCCGTTCCATCTTTTGTATATATGGGTGTAATATGAATATCATAATGTGTCGGTTGGTAAAGTGTTGTCATTCTAACTTATTTAGTATATTACTTTATATTAATTTTAATTCATTATAAAAAATGCATTTTAAATGTCTAAAGGTGTAAAATTTTCTTAAATTTTTTGTTTTTCTTAAATTTTTTGTTTTTCTTATTTTTTTAATTTATATATTTAATATAAAAGTAATCTAGAACAAAGTAGATTATAGACAATAATATAATAACGTAATAATTCTAAAATGTCCCAGCAAGAAAATATACAATTAAAAACTAGTTTTAATCTCAAGTTAAATTTAGTAGTAGCTTATACATTTGGTAAGCAAGGTATTGGTAGCAATGGCACTATACCCTGGACTATTCCCGAAGACATGAAACATTTTAAAGAACTTACAATACCTAAATCAATTGAGTATCCTTTTAGTATAGTAATTATGGGTCGCAAAACTTGGGAAAGTATTCCTGAGAATCGGCGACCACTTACAGAGCGATTCAATGTTATATTATCTAACAATAGTGAGTATATAGAACGTGAAAATGCTAAATATGGTAAACGAATGATTGATAGTAAATCTGGTATATTATTTAGTACTTGGGATGATTTTTTCAGTAATTCAAATATATATTTATTAGAAAAAAGAATGATGGATAGTGTTCCTGAAAATATGAAAGGATATATACAAAGGCCTTTTTCATATTATATTATTGGAGGTGAACAAATTTATAAGAAGGCTCTAGATATGTGTCATGACTTGAATCTATCTTATTCCATTAATGCTACCGAAATATATTTAACTAAAGAACAAGAGCAAGTACCCCAAGAGCAAGATACAGCAAGCAAATATGCATGTGATACATTTTTTCCTAAGATTGATGAATCATTAATAATTACAAGTGTATCGCCATTTTATAAATCTAAATCAGACTTGCTATATCGTTTTATAACTTATGAGAAAACAAAAAACTCAGACACCATAAATATAAAACCTAAATCTTTCTATACACAAGAAAATGATTACCTAGACCTAATGAGAAATATATTAGAAAATGGTTCTAGCAATGATGATCGAACTGGTGTTGGAACTGTATCTATCTTTGGATCAATGTTAAAATATGACTTGCGAGATACATTTCCGTTATGTACTACAAAGCGAATGTTCTTCCGAGCTATATTTGAAGAGCTGATGTTCTATTTATCTGGCAAAACGGATAATAAGATTTTACAAGCTAAAGGAATCCATGTTTGGGATGGTAATACCAGTCGCGAATTTCTAGACAAAAGGGGTCTGGCTCATTATGAAGAAGGTGATATGGGGCAAACATATGGATTCAACTACCGGCATTTTGGAGGGGAATATAAAGGTTGCGGAGTTGACTATGGTCTTCAAAGAACATCAACTAATTCACCCGATAACACAATGGAGATTAAACCATCGTCAAGGGAGCTCGACGGGCTTCAGCCCTCGTTAGGATATGACCAGGTTGCCAATGTAATCAATCTTATAAAGACGGAACCAAGTAGCAGGCGGATCATAATAGATTTATGGGATTGTTCAACAGTTCATAAAGCGGCCCTTCCCAGTTGCCTATGTAAGTATCAATTTAATGTAAATGTTAAGAAGAAGGAACTCAATCTGGCAATATATTTGCGCAGTAGTGACTATTTTCTTGCTAATAATTGGAATACTTGTTGCGGAGCATTATTTGTTCATCTCCTTTGTAATTTAGAGGGTATTGACTTAACTCCTGGAGACCTCACAGTATTCATAGCCGACGCGCACCTCTATAAGACCCATCTGGAAAAAGTTAAGATAAATCTAGAACGTAGTCCTTATCCTTTTCCAAAATTACTTGTAAATCAATCTAGTCAAGGTGTGAAGAAAAATGATATACTTGATTTCAAATTTGAAGATATTGAATTAGTGGGATATAAATCATATCCAAATATTAAGGCCGAAATGGCTATTTAGAGCCAACAATATGATTATTACTATTGGTAATAAATTTAATTAAAAAATAATTACCAATACAACCAAATATCCATACAAAGGAATGACAAAAGTTAGAATCATATTTATGACCTAGTCCAAATGCTATCATAGAGAAAAAATACATACTAAGAGCTAGAATACAACCATATGTAAATATATATCCTAAATGGACATATAAACTTAATTGTACAACAATCATATCTACATATCTTCTAAATTGGTCTTTACAAGAAGACCAGTAATATATAGATGATGCTACTAGACACCATTCTGCAATTGCTAAATATTTTAGATTAGAATACCAAGCATATATACCTGTTAAACCTGCTAATGGTGTTATAAATAACATCCAATGCAATTGAGTTTCACAAGAATCATTATTTACAGTATTATTTACAGTATTATTTACAGTATTATTTAAAAAAATATTATTTATATGTTCTAGATTCATCTTTTATTAATAATATTATTAATATTATTATTAATATTATTAATATTATTATTAATATTATTAATATTATTATTAATATTATTAATAATATTAATTATATTTTTTATTATTTTTAATCTTTGCTAATTATAATATCTATATTTAATATATATTAGTTATAATAAACAATCAATACTCAATAAATAATAAAAATGTCTTTCAATAAATTATCATATGATTTCTGCGCTTATAAAAATGAACTTGCTCAAAGTACTGGTAGTCTAGGATGGGTACTTGATGAGAACCGATTTTACAATTCCAATTCTGCTAGAATCAATTTTGGAATTGTAGGTGGTAATGAAGTTTCTATTATAAAAGGTTCCATGGTTGATTTAGAAAGCGATCTAAAAGGGCAAACTCGATTACAATCTAAGTGCCCTCAATTGCAATATTTAAATCAATGTTCCTCATCTGGCAATATGACTAATTGCCAACCTCAACAAATTGTCATTAAAGGCAATCCTTCTAATATGGGTCGCGTTATTGACACTACCCCTATGCATTTGAAAAGTGCCCAAATGTTTCGTTATACTCCCATCCCTCTTCCTCAAGGTATCCAAATGCCTCGTTGTCGTTAAGATTATATATCATTATATATAATTATTGAATCTATTTTCATAGATTATATTTTTAAATGTTCTAGATACTTGTTTTTATATTTTTTAACTTTTCTAACAATATTATATATAAATATATAAATATATAGTATAATACAATAGATACAATAGATATAAAAATGGAAGAAGAAAAAAAAAAAAGTTTAGATATACAAGGTATTCTAGATAAGATTAAAAATTTACCAATAGATAATACTGATAAAGCTACTATTCTAGAACAATTTAAAGAAAATATATTAAATCCATCAGCTGGTGAGAATCAAAATCTAGACACTATACAATCAAAATATTCAAATATGTTACATTCACCAAGTCCTTCGCAATTAAATCTAATGCCAGTAATGAATCCACAAATGCAATCACAAATGCAATTACCAATGCAACAATTTCAAAGATACCAACAGCAATTGCCAATACAGCAACAATGGCCAATGCAACAAATGTCTAGTGGAGAACCTATGACAACTGCTCATTTTGAAATATTAAAGAGTAAATTGGATTCATTACAATTAGAATTAATAGATTTGCTCCGTCATGTTAAGGATTATACACAAAGGTATATGAATGCCGTTAGGCAACAGGATTTAGAAAAGATCGATGAATATATAAATGGTCTTTTCCAGGTAGATAAAACATTAAAGGAAGCAAAAGAAAAAACAGAAGAGGCAATCGCAGCTTCTGAAGAAAAAGTAGAAGAGGATCCAGAGACTAAACAAGGTGTAATATCAAAGGCAACATCAGGTATTAAGAATTTTTTAGGAAGTATTGGTGATAATGTATCTGGGATTACAGATTTAGTTAAAAGTACAGCAAGTATTGCAAATGGTTATCTTACAAAAAAAGTTATTACTCCCGAAACTTCAAATGTAAATATCAATGCTACTTCTACAGGTAATACTAAAGCTAATTCTACAGGTAATACTACATTAAATAAATCTAGAAATAACAATATAGTTTCAGTAAATGAATATATGAATATTATGGATAATACTAATCCTGGAGCATCTAATTTAAATACAGTATCTATTAATTCTAATGAAATAAACAAATTAAATAAACCAACAAATCAACCTACAAATCAACCTACAAATCAACCTACAAATCAACCTACAAATCAACCTACAAATCAACCTACAACACAACCTGCAACTCAACCTCCAGCACAACCTCCAGCACCATCTTCTAATTCAGAACCAGAAGATTTAGGAAAAGCACTTACATCTTTAAATGATAAAATGAATGAAGATATTACAAAAACTGTTAATGAAACTAAAGAAGTTAGCGATTTAACTCAAAATGGTGGTTCTAGAACAAAACATGATAAACTAACAAAAAAGATAAATGTACTTAGATTAAAATTAACACATACTAAACTTAAAAATGAATTAAAACAACAACAAAATAATAATAAAACTAGGAATAAAAATAAGAATTTACATAAAAATAATAAAAAATCAAAAGTAAATAAAAAAGTATAAAGTTAAAAGTATAAATAATATTTATGTAGGTATTATCTTCAACTTCTTGCCAACCTTCTTGCCAACCTTCTTGCCAACCTTCTTAACAACCTTCTTACCAACCTTCTTGCCAACCTTCTTGCCAACCTTCTTGTCAACCTTCTTGCAAATCTCCTTTCCAACTTTTATAGGTTTTACACCTTCAGATATATCCACAACAGATTTCAAAATTATTTTAGATTGACTTCGAGTTTTAATAGGTATAAATCTAGTTTTATCAAAAACTATCTCTGGAAACTCCGAGCTCAATAATGGTAAATCTGGAAAAATTGGAGATATAGATATATCTTTTGAAGCCTCTGTAAAAGATTTATTTTGTTTATCAGAAATTAATTGTTTATAATAGTCTATATAAGATTCATCACTACACATATCTATATTTTCATTGCCACAATACATATTATCAAGCTCATCCATAGCATTATGAATCTCAAGATATACATCATTACTAAAATAATTAGGATGTTCCAGAGTTGTCATTTTAATACTACTATTACTAATACTAATACTATAAAAATGTATAGTTATATTTAATAAGTATTATGTATTCTTTATTTAATTTCAATTTTTACAAATAATAATTTATTTTATCTGAATATAGTTATAGTTATACATAATAAAATTATATCTCTAGATATAATAATATAATACTCAATAGAATATATAAATAAATATATAAATAATATATAATACATCAAAATTAAAAATGAGTTACAATCGTTCTATGTATGATCAATGTAGTTATAAATATCAATTAGCGGAAACAACAGGATCTGGTATTTATCAATTAACCCGCCCCGCTAATGCTTGTATGCCTTGTCTTCCTAATGACCCTCGTATAATTGCGCAATCTCAAGGTGTTTCCATAAGTAAAAATACAGCTCTTATTGATATTGACAGTGAAATGATCGGTATTTCCAGGAATCTATCCGATTGTCCTGACCGTAAATATATGCCTGATCAAAATGCCAGTTTTCATTGCGGAGCACAAACTGGTAAAGTCCGTAATGGATGCCGTCCTACCGATAAGCTTTGTATTGATAATACCCAAGTTATGAATTATAATGATTGTGGTCTTTCTACTGAAGACTGTCGTCTTAGTAATCCCCCTATGACCTTGCGCGGTACTGGTTGGAATCGTTGGGAATGGTTACCTATGGATCCCCAAGATCGTGTAACGGAACCTTTTGACTTCCAAATTAATACAAAGATTGTTAGTAAAGATAATCACCGTCCTTGTGTCCCCCGTCCCGTAGGTCAATACCTAGTTTACCCTAAACCTAATAATACTCCTATTTGTGAAACAATTGTTCCCGTTTGTCATGCTCCTACTATGCCTCCTAGTGTTAGCTGGCAACGGCAGGATATGATTGCGCAGTACTAGAAGCAGGATTTAGAAAATCCCGCGCGCAAATACCCTTCGGGAAATTAGTTTACCATCATTGAATTCCCTATTTTTCCCATCATTGAATTCCCTATTTTTCCCATCATTGAATTCCCTCCTTTACCCGTAGGGACTTTTAGTGCCGTTTTCGTAAAAACGGCTTAGCTAGACCAATACATATAATCAGCATTTTCCGATAAATTTATATATTTATCACAAACTACTCCAGACAAAGCTACCATTTCTGGTATTATACGAACAATATTATAATGCTCACAACGGACACACCAATGATGTGGTATTGTTCCAGAATACTGGATTCGATGACCATAACCTCCTTGAAAACAATACGCTTGTATTGAATCTATCCATTCTTGATAAATAATTTCTGGTTCTTTTTTATTTATATTTTCAATAAAATTTATAATTAATGATTTTATTTTTGCAAATGTTTGTTTTCTTATTTTATCTTCTAGCCATGTTGATTGTTCTATTATATTTGTTAAAGCATCTAGTTCTTCGTGAATAGGTTTAAATAATTCTATACTATAAAACCATTCTCTAAATTTAGTTATTCCAGATTTAGAAAGATAAAAACTAAGGGTTTCAATTGGGATAAGAGGTGCCATATTATATATGTTAAGTATTTTGAATATATTATTATTTAATAATTATGTAAATTGTAATAGATAATATTACATAATATACTAATTGTCTTTATGTATCAATATGATAGTATAACAAATATAACAAATATAACAAAATTTGAAAAATAAAAAATAAAAAATAATTAATAATACATTCTAGTTAGTTAAACTTCTAATATCAATCTCTACAATTTGCTCTTCAACTGGTGTAATTAAAAAAATATAGATAATATTACTATCATTTACTAATTTTCTTTCTTTAATTTTATCCAAAAATATATCAGTTAATATATCTAGGGGTATAAAAGACACTTCTACGTTATTTTTAGATTCAGCTTCTGAAATATTAATAGCTAAAACCCCTTCGCTATCTGCTTTAGAATGCTGTATATAAATTTGAATCAACTGATTTTTATTAGTTTCTATAAATTTAAGTGATATATTACGATATTTTTGTAGAATCTCTTCCTGTTTTTCTTCAAAATTCATTTTAATTTTAATGTATTTGTACTTGTATTTATGATTAAGTATTATTTATATTTTAAAAAAATAGTTTTAAATACAATAAATTATATAGTATATTGTAGTTTAATTTTTAACAGATATAGATTTATTAGCTTTATAAACATTAGATCCGTTACTAGAACCAGTATTAGTATTAGCATTAGCTAATGTATTAGTAACAGATCCGCTATAGTTTCTAGGTTTCCTTTCAATCTTTATAAATCCATCACTATCCTCTTTTTCTATTACAGGAAAAGAATGATTTTTATTATAATTTATATTTGAATCTTTTTGTAAATTATCATTTCTAGGTTTATTTCTAAAACCATTCTTAGTATCATGTTGCCTATCATGATGCCTTTCACGATTATCTTGTCGATTATCTTGTTGTCTATCTTGCCTATGATCATGTTGCCTATCACGATTATCTTGTCGATTATCTTGTTGTCTATCTTGCCTATGATCATGTTGCCTATCACGATTATCTTGTCGATTATCTTGTTGTCTATCTTGTTGTCTATCTTGATGTCTATCCCTATTACCTCTATTTCTCCATTTTCTTTCATAGTTTTTAGTTTGTTGTACATTTACTTCTTCATTAGAAGCTACCACCTCAACAGGTTTTACAAGGACTTCAACAGGCTTTACAATCACTTCTACAGGCTTTGCAACTACTATTGTCTGCTCTGCCTTTGCAACTACTTCCGGAGTGCTATTTGATTTAAGCTGAACTAATTTTAATGAAGAATAATTAATACCTTTAAAAATAGGTTTAACAGCCGCAGGTTTTGGAATATCATCTACTATATCTATAATTTTATTAACAATAGGTTCCGGATCATATTTCTTTTCAACAGAATGCTTTATAATAGGTTTTTCTATTTGCTGATCTTGTAAATATTGTTTTAATAATGCCTTATTAGCTTTTTCCAATGTTTTAATCATATCTTGTATATCAAGAACCTTAAATTTAATTTTATTGGGTATATTATTAACATTATAAATCATAGTTAAAATATCATTTAATAAATTTTTATCATTATCCGATAACATATCAATCAACTTTTTCTCCATAGTTTCGATTATACCAAATATTAAATATATACGGCTATTTAACTCATCCATATCACTAGGTATCCATTCCAGGAAATTATTTATATTATTCAAGCATATCATAAATTTTTTATATAATTCATTAGGTATAATATTGAAAACATTAGTACTTATTTTTTTATCTACATTAATTAAATAAATATTAGAGAATATAACACCAATATTTAAGAAATTTGTAACATCCTTAACATATGAAAAATATGTAAAATCCTTTAAATTCTTATTTTTTTCTAATAATAAAAGCAATTCCGTAATAAATTGATTAATAGAATCTTTAATATTTTTACCAATAACACCGTCAAAAGATACCAAGAATTGCATATAATCTTTAGCAAAGCTTTCGTCATTTAAACACTTTTTAATTACAGTGTCAAATAAAAATTTACTATAGTCTGGCAATTTCCTAAAATTGTCTTGCATTAATGTATCCGTAATTTCCTTAACAATAGTTAAATAATTTGCCGATGTAATCTTATTCATACTTCTATTAATAATATTAATATTATCATCACTATTAATAAATTTAGAAAGCAATTTCGGATTCTTCTTTTCGCGCCAGTTTACCATGGAATTTCGGGTGGATTGCTTAATTTCACTATCTATTGATTCAACAATATCAACTAGATATGTTGATAGAATATTAATAAATGGATAACTTTCTTTATTAATGATGTTACCACATATATCAAATAATGACTTACGATTGTCATAGAATATATCAATAGAAGCCTTATTAGGTGCAGATGCTTTAGAAGAAGTCATGACAGTGTTAATTGTCTTTATTTCTGCTTTTTCTTTTTTAGATTGAAAGTTTGATGAGGTGTTATCACTCATGATTAAACAAACTTGATAATATGTAATTGATAATATGTAATTGATAATATGCAATTGATATTATAGTAATGAATAATTATATACGAATAATTATATACGAATAATTATATATGATTAATTATTAATTATAAATTATAGATTATATATAATTATCAAGTTTGTTTGACACTGTGATAACTTATACATATAAAATAATTTGGTTTTAAGTTAGTAAATTAATCTATAATAATAATATTGTAATATATCAGAATATAAGGAAATTATAATCATGTCATCTATTCTAAATAATGTTTATGAAACTGAATCTACACTAGCAGGAGCATATTTTGATGGAGGACGAAACGCTACACAATCCAATGTAATACCTTGCACCGGATTTCAACAAAAGATTCTCAATAATAACAATACTGGATTTCCTCAAGATACTACACGACGGGAAAGTAATCAAACAGATTTTTTTATTTCACCATTAAGTGGTCAGAGTCTCAAAAAAGAATCTTTCCACGATAATATGGTTCCCTTTATTAAAAATAAGAATCAACAGAATTTTACAAATAATTCATATACCAATGTTCTAGGTCGCCATACTGGTAATGATGAAAACTACCGTCCTAAAAAAAAGGAAATTAAGCCTTTTTTTGATATCACACCTAATAATACATATGTCTATGGAAGTCCCTCTTTTACAGAAACAATAGGCACTGACCGCTATATTCCTAGTCAAAAACGTCAAGGTGAAAAACCAGTTCCAGCTATTCGAGTGGGACCAGGGCTGGCTGCTGGTTTTACAGCGGAACCAGTAGGTGGTCTCAATCAGGCTAATGCCCGTGATTATGTTTTGCCAAAGAGTATAGATGAGACCCGTGTATTGACTAATCCCAAATTATCATATGAAGGTCGTATAGTTGCTGGTCTTAAGAGTGGTCAGCGTGGTTTACAAGCTAAACCAGTTAAACACCGTCCAGAGCGTTATTATAATTCTACACCAGAAAGGGGTGTTTTAAGCTCAGCTGTTAAGGCATCCCAACTCCGTCAAAAGTTTTATATGAAGCCCACTAATAAACAAAATCAGAAATCATATTATGGTGGTCTAGGTAATAGTGATATTTCAAAGCCTCGTAAAGAGGGCGCCTACCGTAAATCTACTAAAAATAACTATATGGCTCCAACACCTCGAAATGCCTATCGTGAAGATGCATGGATATTCAATGATGCAGCTATATCAGATGGGGTAGGTGATTACGGTAAAAATAGTATTGAAAATAAGGCTAATGAACGTGATACAACTCAAGACCGTTTCCATATTAACAATTTAACTACTACAGTTAAAAAGATTATTACACCTATCATTGATTTTTTTAAGCGTACCCGAAAGGAGAACTTTATTGGTAATATTAGACCCGAAGGGAATATGAATGCGGCCATGCCATCTAAACAGACGGTTTATGATCCAAATGATATTGCCAGAACCACTATGAAAGAACAGAATATTGATAATGATTACATTGGTCAATTAAAAGCTGAGAATAAAGGTACTACTTATGATCCTAATGATATAGCTAGAACTACTATTAAAGAACAAAACATTCATAATATTACGCCTTATATTAATATGAATCCTCAGCAACCTCGTTCTACCCGTATTTATGATCCCGAAGATATTGCCAAGACTACTCTAAAAGAAGTTACAATAGATAATGACTATTTAGGTATTGTAGGAAATCAACAAACTCTTAAGGCCGGAGGATATACTAGTACTAATGTGGATATGAAAAATACTAACCGTCAATTTATGACTGACTGGTACTATCAAGGTATTGCCGATGGTGAAACCGGAACTGGTACTGGGCGCGGTTATTTGGCGGCTAGCTATGATGCTAAGAATACCAACCGTCAATTTCTCAATGATTGGGAATGGGAAGGTCCTGCTAAATCAATTGTCAATAGTCCTATGAAATATGATGATATGTATAATGCTCATATGAATCCTAATAGAGAAGAAATTTCAGTAGGTAGGGAACCTACACCCGAAAGTGTAAAATTGGGCGCCGGAATGGACTTGGTCAATATCGAACATAGACGTATTGAAGGTGATCAGATAAATATTAGAGATCCTGCTGAAACATTCCTATATACTGCGCCACCTCAGAAGAATGACTACGGATTAACAAGGGTTAAGAGCAAATTACCGGAAGAGACTAATAGGATGCGTATTGAACCAGATATTCTCAATGCTTTCCGTGAAAATCCTTATACACAATCTTTATCTAGCAGCGTCTATTAAGTATATTAAATATGTCAATATAAAAATAAATATTATTTATAAAAATTGAATTGTAATATTTATATAAATTGTATTATAATTAAAAGTGATGTCTTTGTGAAAAATGATCTCTTTACAAGAATTAATAATTAATAAATATATTGAGGATTATACTTTAGCTATTGATGATTTACCAGAAGATATTAAAAGAGATATTAAGACCAAAAGGGATAATATATTTATGGATAAAGCATTTAAAGATGTAGCTAAATATTTAAATAATCAACCTATGTATATTAGACAATCTCCAAGAGGATTCACATTTTACTATGAATCATCAAGTAGATGTAATATTAATTATTTTATGTTTAAAATACGAGATAGACCTAATGTATTACTAGAGTTAGGATATACAAAGTATAATTTTTCGGTAGAATATACACATATTGATGGTGATGATGATTATCTGTTTATATTAACTATCATTGATCCAGAGACTAATTATAAAGTTTTATATATAAAATCAATATGTAGGTTTGATTAATTGGTATTTGATTAATTGGTGTTTGATTTTAATTATTGATTATATTTTTCTTTATATATATTAAAGTAATTTACATTTACATATTAAATACATACCGAATTTAGGTATGGCACAAGTAGGAAGGATTACAAATTTTTATGAAAATGGTAGTGAATTAATATCATATAGTAAAGATGAAATGTTTGATAAAATTTTAATAAGAATTACAGAAATACATCAGAAAGATAAAACAAGAGATAATTTTGATGATATTGAAAAAAAGGTAACCTCTTTTTCTGGTCCATCATTGTATTATGATTTATCTTTAAATGAAAAAAATAATTCACTGAAAACACCAGAAGAGAAATTAATAAAATTTTTAATTGATAATCATTATTTAAAAGCAACAGGAAATAAATCAGATCACTATACACAATATAAATTTAATTATAGTAATTATAATACATTTTATAATCCTGTAAAATCTAAAAGTGGTTTATTTAGTAGATTTTTTAGAGGTGGTTCTTATTCAAAGAAAACTAAGAAATTTCTCAAGACTAAGAAATCTCTCAAGACTAAGAAATCTTTTAAGACTAAGAAATCCTTTAAGAATAAAACTAAAATTATCTCTAGCTAGGTTTAATTAAATAATTATAAATATAAATAAATATTACTACTATAAATATAAATAATACATAATACATAATACATAATAGAATGAATCAAGAACAATTTTTATATGTTAGGTATCCAGAACAACAATGGACAAGATTTAATACAAGTAATACTAATATTACAACTAGCTATCAAAAAGAATTACTAGATAAATTTATACTAATGGATATTGAAACATATTTTTTTGAAAATGAAAAATGTAATATTAATCAATCTAATATTGAATATAATTATAAGGAAATAGAAAATATTATTTTTTATAGAAAATCTATAGTAAGAAATAATAAAATAGATATATCTTATTTGTATTATTATACTACTACCGATGATCAAAATATAGAATTTATGTATAGCGAACCTTCCTTTGTAGCTTATATAAATAGATTGGTAGATTAGAAGATATAGATTATAAATATTTTTTATAAATATTATAAATATTTTTTCTTTATATATATTAAAGTAAGTAATTTACATTTTTTAACAGATATTATAATTTAAAGATGGGTGACGAAAAAAGTCATTCAAAAGCTTATGAGGCTCTTCATAAGATGCACTTGACAAGCACAAAACCATTTGCACAAAAAGTTATAGATGCAGAAGCAATACTTAAAAAACACGGTATAACATCATTAAGTACTTCTCAAATTGGTACGACTGGTCCAAATGGTAACAAACTCGCTTCGGGACTAGTAGCAGATTTTATGCACAAATCTGGTTTAGCAGTTATCGGTGGAGACACACACGATCTTACAGGTAAACACTTAGTACCAGGTGTTATAACAACACATAGAGATCTTAAACAAGAAAATTTTGCTCCACTATCATTAAAACAACACCAAAAAACACCCACAGGTAGCTCCTTTTCAGGACCCAAATTTAAACCCAAAATAAAAGGTGGTTCTAGATCTAAAAAATCTTCTAAGTCATCAAGATTTAAAAAATCTTTTAAGTCTTCTAGATCTAAAAAATCAACTAAATCTAAAACCAGAAAACATAAAAAGTAAAAAATAAAAAATAAAAATATTTAATTTTAATTTATAATTATTATAATTATTATTTCTTGATTTTCCTTAATTTTATTCTAGCGTTTAATATTTAATTAATCTATTTGTGTAAAGTTTATTTCTAATACTATAATAATAAACAATTAACAAAACTATTTCTAATCTTTTAATATATTTTATAAAACCAGATATATTTATCTAAAATGTCTACAACTACGAAACCTCATTCCACTCATACAGGTCCTAAACATACAGGTCCTAAACATACAGGAATGCATATGGGTGGTGCTAAAACCAAGAAGTCTATGAAGCATGGATCTAAGAAACACGGTTCCAAGAAGAGCAAGAAGGCAAAGATGCCCGAAGGTATGGCATGGTGTCCTACCTGTAAAAAAGGTGTTAAAATGGTTAACCCTGTTAAAGTACCAATGAAAATGGCCGGAGGAAAAACTCGTGAAAGGTACTCTGCTACAGATATACATGGTCACAAAGTTAGCCGTATCATCTAAAATATAAACCATAATATAGAACATACTATCAACATCACCATTTAATTCGTAATTACTTTATTTTTTTCATATTTTATAAATTCCAATACATTAAAATATATAATAATATTAAATATCACTAAATATTATGAACATTAAATGTCTTATAAATTGCAAGATACATCTACCATAGATGCCAGAATAGATTACAAGAATGATTCCAAGAGATCAACTAGATCAACTAAATCAACTAAATCAACTAAATCAACTAAATCAAAAAAATCTACTAATTCAAATAAATTTCTAACCCTCAACAATTTACTACATTTTAAAGATATATTTTCCCATAATCGTAAATATGATAATTCCCTAATATTTCTAAAAAAAAAAGATTTTGACATATTTTATAGTTGTAAGCGTAAATATCCATTATTAGTTAAAGAAACAGTAACTAAGACAACAGGATTCAATGATCCTAATGAACCTCGAATAATACGTAGTCAAACAATAGATCCATGGAGTGAAGATACCGATATACCTGAAAAATACAGATATTCTATAGATAATTATGAACAAGCTATGAAATATGGTATTAGTATGGGTCATAATGCAGCAGCAGGGCAACATAAAACGAATATGTCAATATTTTCCGAAACATTTTTACTTAGTAATATTACACCTCAAGAAATGGTATTTAACAGTGGATTGTGGGCATTGCTTGAAAATTGGTGTCATGAATTACAACGCAATATAAAATTAACAAATATTAATATATTTACAGGAAGTATTCCAGAAACTAAGGATATTCATATTAATGGTGTCACTATGAATATACCTAGTAAAATGTTTAAAATCGTATGTTTTCAACATGAAAATAAACCAAATGTTACATTTATGGATATATTCATTGCAAATAATAAACCATACTATATTAATTCAAAAATAGATGTATATGATCTTAGTTCTTTTCTTCTGCCTATTAAATCTTATATGTGGTTTGAGAATTATACTGGCATAAATATTAAAAAATTGCTAGAATACTATAGTATTGATACATCAAATATAAGAACATTTAGGAATATTATACCTATAAGTATCAACCTTAGTCATAATTTAAAGTTATTAATGAAAAAAAGCAATTGGTATGGTTATTTAATATATGTTAAAACTTTAGAAGAACTAGAAAATAGATGGGAACAATGCCAATTATTTAAAAAAGAATTTAGTAATCTAGAATACCATCAAAAGTTTTATGAATCGACAAAAACAAGATTAAGTTCTACTCAAAAACTAGATCCAGCATTAATACAATTATTTAATCAATATGTAAATATAAAACAATACATAAATTATCACCCAAATAAGCATACAAATAGGCATATAAATAAAAATAATTCAGTTCATATCAAAGATAGATCTAAAAGAACAAAAAAGAATTATACATACAAATATAAATCAAAAAAATAAATTAAAATAAAGTAAAAATATATAATATATATATAATAGATAGCAATAGATATTGTAAAAATAGAATAATAGATTAATAATAAAATAATAACATAATAACATAATAATATAATAAAACAAAAATGCGATTTCTCAATTTATGTTTAAGTGTTCCAAATTTGGATACAATAATTTTTTATATAGTATTTGTAATTCTCATTCCTTCAGTATTATTTTCTACTGATGATTATGAAAGTTTGAAATATTATTTACCTGCTCTAGTTATGGCCGCTGTCACTTTAACCGAGGCAGGTAGTCCAGATCTTTTTGTAAATTTATATCCTACTGATTGTTCAACTACTACTTCATTCAGCGGGTTTCTTTCAACTAATATTATTAATGGTTTGGCAATTGTAGGTATTTTGATGCAATCTTTATTAATTACTATGGCAACTAGCAGTATGACTTTAGGTTTAGTATCTGGGCTTATTATGTTCGCTATTACATTTCCATTAGCTCAGCAAATTTTACCATTCTTTATTAGAGAAACAGATGAATTTGTTCAAAATATTACAATATCAGATGGAAATACTAGAATCTATTTACCTGGAAATTGGCATAAATATCTATCTGGTCTTATATTTTCTATAGTATTACTAGGTATTCAATATACAATGTTAATCGGATTTACGAAATATATATTATCATCAAATATTAAACTAATCTAGATATGATACTCTAGATATGATACTCTAGATACATACTCTAGATACATTCATTTTTTCACTCGTAAATATAATTATTTTTTAATATGTTTTGTTTTTAGTTATTTAATACATTTTAATTTCATTCTAGCAATATGCATTCTAGCAATTCTATAATTTCTATATATCCTAATAAACGTAATAAATATAATTATTATAATAATCAATCAAGTGAAAAAATAAATCTTAGACCAGATTGGCTAGGAAATATAAATTGGAAACTAGGATGTAAAACTCCTATGAATCTAGAAGTAGAAATAGGATATAAGTTTACTTATCCATTGTGTAATGAAAATACAGAATATATTAAAAAATATGCAGAATTCATTAAACCTCAATATAATTATAATAATTATAACAAGAATACTAATAATACTAGTACCAATACTTATAGTAATAATTTTAATAATGATAATATTGATACTGATCAACCAATTACGAATGATTCCCTATATAAATCTACAATTAAAATAGCATATAAACCAATTTTTCAAGCATCTACAGAAACTACAGAACCAATAATACAAAATACTATTCTAGCGACTGATATAAATGAAACTCTAGATGAAACTGTTTTAATAAAAAATGAGGAAGTATTTACAATGTATAATAAAAAGAAATCATCACGGATCTCGAAACCATTATTAATAAATCCATTAACTCCATTAACATCTACTAAAAATACTACATCAAATACTACAATCGATAGAGAAAGTAATAATATTAAATATAATGGTAAATCTTATTATTCTTATAATAAAAATAGAGAAAAGATATATAATAAACCTATTTACATCAACAGCTATAATAATAATGAGTATTCAGATTCAGAAAATGGTGATAATGAAAAACCTAATAATAAAGTTTATTCTGATGTAGAAGATGATAATATTGATGATTGATGAATGATGATTGATGAATCATATTAATGAATGACATTGATAATTTATATATGATTTAATTTATTATCTATGAATAGTATAGTAAATATTTTCATTATGCTAGATAGATTTTTAAATCCTTTAGTTTTTATTTGCGCTTTTGCAGTAGCTGTATTGGTAGTTTATGTATTACAACCAGAACCAACAGTAGTATATAAATTTCCCAATCCTGATAATGCTGGTAAGCTTACATATCAAGCTGAAGATAAATCATGTTATAAATATGAAGCTAATGAAGTAAAATGTCCAAGTGATCCCAATCTTATTCTAGAACATCCTATAATAATCAAATGAACGAATCAATGTGAATAATATATGTGTGAATAAAATATGTATGAATAATTATCTGTGAATATAGTAAATAAAAATAGAAAATATATAATATAAAATAGTAAATATATAGTAAATATATAGTAAATATATATAAAAATGACAGTATTTGATATTATGGCAAGTAAGAGAGGAAAGATTATAGTATCTATTATTCTAGCATTTGGTTTAGCTTGTATGTTACGTATAGCTTGTGATGGTGCTAATATGATTATTATTAAAGGTCCTCCTATTAATTCTGTACAAGATAAAATATTTAGTTTTGATGATAAATGTTATAGTTATAAAACTGTTAGTACAAGCTGCAAAAATATGAAAAACAATAATATAGATTAAATAATAATATAGATTAAATAATAAAAAATTAGAAAATAATTATAGAATAATTATAGTATGGAAAATATTATAGTAAAAATTTATATAAATTCGTTTTTCAATCATTATATTTTTAAGTGTTTTTTTTAGATAACTATTTATAATATATTATTTATTATATAATTAATAACATAGCAATATTCATAATACATTAGTACAATACATACTACAATGTCACAATCTACACCTATTAATCTTATTAGACGTAGTGAAGGGGCTAGCGATCCTCTACCTCCTATGAATTCTGATTCTCAATTAGTAGAAGATATCCTTAAGGAAATGGGAGAGAGCCCAGGAGCAGATCAACAGTCTAATATAAATTCACAAGCATTTCAATATGCTATGGATAACTCCCAGGTTCCTGGATATAAATATACCGGTCAATCGGAATCATTATCTGCTTATGATGATAAAAACTTTGCTGATAAAATGATGTATCAACAAAAGCAAGATAATTCCGGTTTTCTAGGTCAAATTGGTATAAATCTTAATGGTGATTCATTAAAGAATAAAATAATGAAGAATATTAAGTACCCCGGTTTGGTATTTGTAATATGTTTTATAATATCAATACCCGAATTCAATAGATTTCTATTTAGTTTCTTTCCAAAATTACTTCTAGAATCAGGTCAGGTTAGTATTGGAGGAGTATTATTAAAGGCTATAGTAGGAATGATTCTATTTGGTATAATAGGATTATGTATCTAGCTCACTTCATCTAGAAAGGCATAGTTGATCTAGTATTATTTATAGAAAAGAATTTCTCAATAGAGTTTAGATATCTATAATACATTGTTTTTTACAATTTTTATTATAATTTATATATTTCTTATATATTTCTTATATATTTAACACTAAAATGAATGTAAAACAATTAATACATGATATAATTCCTTACTATGCTTATATAATTTTAGGTATTATTGTATGTATTATAATTTATAAATTGTATAAAAATGATAGTCAAAATCAAGGTCAATATAACAATATTGAAACATTTGAAAGTGTTTTAAATAAATTAAATACTAAAAAAGGTAAAGGTAAAAATAATAATAACAGTGATAATAGTGATAAGAGTGATAACAGTGATTCTAAAAAAAATAAAATATTTAATGATTATTTTAAATCAAAATCAAGTAAATTTAGCAATACAGGAACAACATTTGATGATTTATTGAAACAAACTGAAAAGATGGATCCAGATAAATATACTCTTGCTAATATGAGAAAAACAATTTCGGATTATAATAATTCTTTTAAAAAAGAAAAATTTAAAAATAATAGTAAAAATACATCAGAATCACTTGAAAAATTTTCATTATACAAAGAAAAATTCTTTGAAATATTTAAATAGAATATAGAAATTATATATGTCAATCTAAATATATGACTTATTAGTTTTATTTTTTTATTTTTTAATTCTTTTTAGATATTAGTAATACATATTGTAAAGTCATTTTATAAATATAATATACCTAATTTAAATATTAAATATTAAATAATATGTTAAATACCATGATGAACAAACAAAATATGTTACGAGGAATGTTGTTAATAGTAGGTCTAATTGTAATTTCATTATCAGTATTTTATTTATATAACTATCTAGATACTAGTTACGGAAATGATATTTACGAAACATTTGTAGCATATCAAGCTTATCACAACGGCGAACCTATAGCTGATACATCTAATACTACAAATCCAAATCCATTATCTCCTATTAAAAGTAATAAATATTATTTAGTAAATATTCAAAAAGCAACAAGTAATAACCTGGCTATGTATGCTATAGATACAAATACTACAATATATTATTATACACCTATGTCAAATCAATGGACTTCCGTAAAAATTACAGTAAATAATCCTAGTATTACTAATCCAAAATTTGCAAATAAAATAACCTGTAATAAAAGTGATAGTATCTTATTATCAGCAAGTACTTCAACATTATGGTATTGTAATAGTTCAACTGATAATATCAATAATATAGATTGTATATATTATGTATCTTTAAATAGTGATGGTTCAATTAAACCTGAATCAATTTTAAATTGTTTAGCTAGACCGTTAATTGATCAAACTATACCTACTACTACATCATCAGGTACAACGACAACAAAGTCACCAACAACTACAGAACCTAGTCAATTTTACGATGAAATAAAATTTATTGCTGCAAATCAAAATGTTTTATTTGCTCTAGGTTGTAATACAACTGCTACACCTACAAATCCAAATAATTCTATATTATATTATTGCGCTCTTACAAATGGTATTCCATCCAGTAATAATGCTACTAATTGGAGTTATTTTAATCTTCCAGCAGGTATATATCAAAGTGATATTAAACAAATATTAGTAAATGATTCTCATCTATTTATTTATACTACTAATTATGTAACAGATTCAAGTGGTAAAACAACATTTACATCATATATTTATTATAAACCTATTAAAATACAAAATAATATAATTGGTAGTGAACCATGGGTTCAGTTTATATCATATGGAAAACAACCAGTTAGTAATGCACCATTTAATACTTTAACTGTTAATAATGATGTAATTTGGTGTTTTGATAATAATGCTTTATTATGGTGGTGTCCTTTGAAAAATGGTACAGAAGCTCCTCAAACTGATATTACATATCAATGGAAATCGATTAATATGCGTGATCCAAAGGCTCCATTAACTATGAATAGCGTTTTAAATCTTGTATTATATAGCAATATGCTAGTTATATTAAATAATACTACTACTACTAATGGATATATTAATTTATATGGAAGTTTTACACCAAAACCATCAGGAACATATGTATATTCTTACAATACACAATATGTACCAACCAATACAGGAACTACTACTACCAACCCTTCTGTAACCGGAACTACTCCATCTGGAACTACCACTACTCCAACTGGCACAGGTACTACCACTACTACTCCAACTGGCACAGGTACTACCACTACTACTCCAACTGGCACCAGCACTACTCCAACTGGCACAGGTACTACCACTACTACCCCAACTGGCACCAGCACTACTCCAACTGGAACTACAACTACTCCAACTGGTACAGGTACTACCACTACTACTCCAACTGGAACAGGTACTACCACTACTAAACCATCAGGATCAACTACCACTACTAAACCATCAACATCATATCTTAATGGTAATATGAATCCACCTGTATATATGAATGATAGTTTAAATGATTTACTTTCAAAGAATACAGTATTGGGTAATAATTTATATATTTCTCCAATGAATAATCAATCACTTTATGTTCCACCACCTACAACTGCAGAATTAAAAGGTAAAGTATCAAGTTATTTTTTTCCTATGGTTAAAATGTATTAGAAAATAATAGAAATTATTGTAATTATTAACAAAAATTGATTTTTATAGTGATAATATTATAATATTATACTATTATTATAATCATTTTATAAAGATTTATAAAGATTTATAAAGATTTATAAAGATAAAATAAATTATAAAAACTAAAAATGGATCCGGTAGGTATAACGTTAATTGTATTTTTGGTTGTAGCCATTTTCTACTTTTTTATTAAAAAGAGTAGAGCGCAAAAAAGTGGAAAATTTGAACCAAAACCTTAATCTTAACGGACTTGAGTTTCGGAGCTGAGAATATATATTGTATTTTCAGTAACAACAATGTAGCAATTATCGGATTTGTATGTATTTAAAATAGGAGATGTATGTTCATCTTCGCTCTTAAATATAATGCGATCTTCTCCATCTGATACAATGCTAATTTTACCCTTTAGAGAGTCTATATAGAAATAAAAACAAACAGGTTTTTTTGTTTTTAATGCAAGTTTAGTTGCCTGAAGAAGAGTTTTATCAGTTGGAAGAGTTAGAGAACCTCCACCAGATGCCTGATTAGATTGAACTACAGTAATAGCATTAGACATTTTTTGTTAAGAGATAAATTACTATAAATTAAATAAAAACTATAAGTATTTTACTAATTTAGTTGTTTTTTATTTAATATTCTAAACGAATTACTATAATTACTATAATTACTATATTTCTATAAGTTAATTTTTTTATTATTTTTCATTATTTTATATTTTGTATTTTGCATATTGCATATTGCATATTGCATTTTTTTACTTAGATCTAAAACTTGGATCAAAACCATTAGGTAATCCTTGAATATTTAGAATATCACCTTGTAATTCTTGAACAGATACATATTGATTTGATCCTGGTGTTTGATTAGTTTGAGCATTTTTTAAATCTTCACCTAGAACAATAAATTTATTTCTAGCCAAATAACTATTATCAGAAACATTTGCAGTTATAGTTTTAAAAGCAGGATCATCATAAAAATCATAATTGGCAATAAGTTTATCTTCATTGGAACTTTGTTTTTGCATTATATTTTTATTTATTATATTATTAATACTTTCATTATTAGCTAAATATTTATGACTTGGTAATTTATGATGTTCATATTTAATCATTTGTTTCGATTTAATATATTTTGGTTGAACTTTAGTACTAGCTTGTAAATTATGAGTACCTCTTCGGTTATATAATTCTTGTAATGAAATAATAATTAATGTTGTAAATGCAATGGAATATACAGGATCAAAACAAGCAAAATATGCTATTAATAAAGCATAAACAATTTTTATAATATAAGTATCATAATTTTCAAGAAATGATGTACTTACATATTGGATTGATAAAATCCTTATTATTACATAAATTAAATAAATATATTTAACAATAGAATTTTCCATTAGATTTACAATCATATCATTAAGATTGATTAATTCTTTAATCATTTTATTAAAATATTGTATTTATGATTCTAGACACTATTATATTATTATATTATTAGAATATTTTTATTATCTAACAAAATTGAATATAGAAATTATAAAGATATTAGTAATATAAAATAATCATATAAATAATCATATAAATAATCATATAAATAATCAATTAAAAAATGTTACATAAGACATCTATATCAAATCAAGGATATTCAATATATAAAGACAAGATTACTGAAATAGAACTTGATGTAATTAGAAATGATATGACTATTAAACCATTTACTTGCCCTGGATATGGGAATGAAGAAGATGTAACACCTTATAAACTTTATAAAGAAAATACTGATAAAATCTATGTACCCTATTTCTACGGTAGAAATAAGTTTGGTATTCCAGAAGTATCTAAATTAAATGATCCAGAACCAACATCGATTGCCTTCTCTGTTGATAGAACCATGCGCCCATATCAACAGGACATAATTAAAACATATCTAGAACATGCTCATGAAATTGGAGGTGGTATTATAAGTGTTGGTTGCGGTAGAGGTAAAACTGTAATGGGACTTAAAATAGCAGAAGAACTAAAAGTGAAAACTCTAATTCTAGTTCATAAAGAATTTCTAATGAATCAATGGGTTGATCGTATTAAAGAATATTTACCATCTGCTAGAGTTGGATATATACAAGGTAAAACACTTGATATACAAAATAAAGATATTGTTCTAGCAATGATACAAAGTATTAGTGATCCTCGAAAAGATAAAGATTATCCTGCTAATTTATTCGAAAGCTTTGGACTTGTTATTGCGGATGAATGCCACCATTTGGCGGCTCGGCAATTTTGCCGATCGCTTGGTAAATATCCATTCAAATATACACTAGGTCTTAGCGCTACCCCAGATAGAGCCGATGGCCTTGCCCGAGTATTTAAACATTACTTGGGTGATATTGTTTATAAAGATGCTGAAATATTGAAAAGTGCAGAAGATGTTGCTATGGATCATATACCTAATTCCACAGTTGAACTATATATATATAAAACCATGAATGGTAATGTTAATACTGATCCAAAATATAATAAAGAAGAATTGAATTATAAGAAGAAGCCAAATATTGTCACTATGAAATCAAATGTTGCAAATTGCGAACATAGAACCCGATTTATGCTATCATTTCTTCCCAGATTAATAAGTGAGGGGCGAACAATACTAATTCTTAGTTGCCGAAGAGCTCATATTACACAAATGGAAAAAATGATTAATGCTATGATTACAGATTTGCCTATTCCAGATTGTACAGTAGGACTTTATGTAGGAGGTATGAAACAGGCAGACTTAGATAATACTGCTACTAAGCGAATTATAATTGCTACATATGATATGGCGGAAGAGGCATTTGATTGTAAATCGCTGAATACATTAATATATGCAACACCGCATAAGAATATTAAACAGGCAGTGGGCCGTATTTTGAGAGAAGAAAAGCAGAAAAGGAAGTTTATACCATTGATAATTGATATCCAAGATATATTTTCTACATTTAATGCCTGGAATAAGTTAAGAGAAAAATATTATAAAAAAGAGGGTTATCCTATGAAAATATTTGATGTTAGTGTTAAATCTAAAAGTGAAATACCAGATATTACATTTAATAGGGAAATTAATAATAGTAAGGCTAATAGTAAGGGTAATAGTAAAACTAATAAGACTAATAAGACTAATAATAATAGTAATACTACTAAATATAAACTTAATAATGGGTCTGGATCTGGTGATAATGACACTTGCAGTGATGAATCTAGTAATGATGATTCAGAAGACAATGAAACTGATGAAATACAAACTGAAATAGATTTTTAGCAAGATTTTCAAAATATGATATTGAATATTTTATAAAATATATAATAAATATATAATATATTAATTTATTTTTTTATAAAATGAATAAAAAAATTATAATAGCAATTTTATTCATATTATTTGGATTATCAAGAATTATATTAGGATTAGCATTAGCAGTTTTACCATTTGAAAAAATACAAAAGATACCAATACTTAATAATTTAATAAAAAGTGAGTTAGATACAACATTTGCCGGTAGATTTTATCAATATATAATTTTTTTATTTGGTTTATATGCTACGATTTATGGTTTTACATTATTAAATGCTTTTTCACCAAAAATAAATTATTTTTTTAGTAAAAAAAATACAGCATTTATTATAAATACAGTTTTATATTCAGCAAAGGTAATATTTTATGTATTGGTTTTATATACAGATGTTCCTATTGAAAAAAATTTAAAAGATAATAGAACTATTTATTTAGTTATAGGGTTAATATATGGTATTTTCTCTTTATTTCTACCTGTAATATTTATTGGTCTAGAATATATTTTATTATTCTTTAAAATATTAAAATATAAATTAACAAATAAATTAAGTATTGAATTAGTAATTGGTACAATCATACTTATACTAATTTTAGGAGATATATCATATTATATATATAAAAAATATATTAAAGAATATACACAACCTTATATTACACAATATTTATCTCCATATATAAATAAATTAAATTTACAAAATGTAAATAAATTAAATTTAAATCAATTGAATATAAATGCTACTGAATCTACAAGTTCATCTACAACTCCATCTAAAACTCCATCTACAACTCCATCTACAACTCCATCTACAACTCCATCTACAACTCCTATATCAAATATATCTTCTATGTATCCAATATACAATATTAAATATTGAATAAATCAAAACAATTATAATCTAATTTATACACCGTTCAAGTCGCACCATTTACCACTATTATCACTAAATGATGGTCTCTGGATTCCAATTCGTTGATTAAAACAATACCATTTAGTTCCACTATTTATAGTATTCCAGATTTGGTCTAAAGCATATACCCAATGATATTTAGTAGATTCTAGTAAAGGATTTGCCCATTCATATAAAGCAATTAATCTATCATATTTACTTTCATTTATAATATATCCAGAAGTAGTTTGTACATTTAATACTTTTGTTAGAAAAGATGAATAACCTGGATACAAACTATCGTCAATAGGTTCTGTAGCTCTTAAATTATAGCTTAACATACATATATCAAAATCTACAGGTCTTTCAAATAGTAATTTTATATTTCTTTCAAATTCTTCTTTAGATACTATAAATGTAAAATCATCCTCTAATATCAATATATTTTTATATTTTTTATCTCTGGCCATTTTCAATACTTCCAGATGTGATTTATTACATCCAAGAATACCAAAACCAGGTGTACTCACCGCGTCAAATCTTTCATATTGAATATCAAATTTATCTAGTTCTCCTTCGATTTCTGCTTTTCTATCTTTTCTAGATTCTAAATTAATATATATAACCTTATCAACATATTTATTAACTATATTTTTAGGTATAAAACTGTCTAGATATGCAAGCTTATTTTGTAAATCATGATTTATAGGGAGTGGTGTTTCAGTTGTTTGATTCTGGACTTGCCAATCTATATTTTTTTGCTTTATACATTTATATAATTTTTTAGCACATTGCTCTCCCAAATCGCGCCTACCTTTATTTATCGTATTTCTAAGAAAGAAACTTGCAATACAATCATAGTCTTCCACTGGTTCATGATAGTTTTCAAGAATAGAATAATAATCACCATAATAAATATGACATAATTCTGGGTATTTATCATAGAAATAGGTGAATATTTGTTCTTCCGCATGACCTAGTTTATTAGATAAAGTTTCATGAAAAAGACTAAGACAACCATTATAGAATCGATTAACATATTCATCTTGAACTGTAAAACTAGTAGCAGCTACTCCGCAAAATCCCCCTTGGTCTAATAATTTATTCATAGGATATAATTCATTATGACTTCTATAATGAATATAGCACCATGAAATCTTAGGATTAGGATTATCTAACATTTTTTTTGCAGAGGTCTCGAAATTCCTCATAATATGACTACCTCCAAAATCAACCCATGCATAATATTCGGTATTATAAAAATTGTGTTGTTTCGCAATGTAAATTGCTATAATTTTGAACATACATACTAAGTAATATGATGCTGTATTACGACTGCCTTTATAACAAGTCATACCTTTACGATTTTCATATATAATATCCCAATTTTCCTTGTATAAATCATAATCAGTAATGCTTTTAATAATATAATTTGTCATCATGGGATTAGGTACATATTCCTCTCTAATAGTTTTTATTTGTTCATATGTAGTTTCATCGCAAAATACAACCATTGGATAAGCTAATCTCAATGTTTCCCTGCCTTTATTCATATAGAATGATTGCGGTCGAACTTCATTAGTAGAATCTTTTAAATCTTTTATATTAAAATAGAATGTAATTATTGTACTTTTATAATCAGTATTTTTCAACGAATAATTTCTAAATGGTAATTCCAGAATGGAATTATCATGATTAGCATTGTAAGTATCTACTTTCCAGTTACAATTTTGTTCCATCCAATCCCACATATTAACTTCCCAAACTATTATTTTATTACTAGGATTATTATCATTACTATCATTACCATTACTAGGATTATTACTATTTATAAAATTAGGTAATTGATTTTGGATTATATAATGCATTTCCTGTATTGATTGTTTATCACCAATATAGAATCCTCCGCAAAATCGCCAGCTAATATTTTGTTTAATAGAATTAATATGCGATTTTGATTGCTCCAGAGACCAACAACTAGGCAATAACATCATTTTAGGAAGTAATTTGCAATTTGAAAAATTATATAGTTTTTTAAGAATAAGATCTGGGTTAGATAATACATGGCATATACCAAAGTCAATCCATGCAAAATGCTCAGTATTATAAGGATTAGCTATAGAAGCATTATATACAAATTCACTTTTAGCATTCATAAGAATAAAATAGTTTTTAGTATCTTTATACACATTATTAACGGATGGTATATTTGGGCTTTGCGATGTAATGATTTTATAAGTTTGTGTATCTTCTAGATTAATAATAGGCATTAGTTTTACATTAGGAAATTCCTTCTCCAGTTCTAGACCAATTGACTGGTAGCTGGAAGATACATAAAGACATATTGATATTCCAGAAGACGCTAACTGTTTAAATAATGATACATATTTTTCAGATGTTCTTATAATAGAACGTGTGTCCTCATTTAAATCAATAAATGCCGTTACAAATGTAATTGATGTTTGTGATGTTTTGTATGTATTTGGTTCTAGAGACATTGTATGTTCTAGATTAGTAATAGTATTATTAATAGTAGTAGTTCTAGAGTCTAGAATATATATTTAGTAATTGTTTATATATGAAATATTTAATATAGATAAAAATATAAAATAGATAAAAATATAAAATAGATAAAAATAAAATTATATAAATAGTCCGTATATTATATTCCATATGTCATAGTCCATATATCATATTCAATAATATTTTTATTGTGATGCTAGAAACATATTACTAACTCCAGATATAGTTACTATATTATATGATAAATCTCTTAGAAAATTAAATAATTCAGCTTTAGAATCAATATTACTATTACTAATACTATTACTAATATTATTATTTGCTTCAAATAGTATTCTAGGATAATTAGATTTTTTAAGAGTATCTAATGCACCCATCAATACATTTAATTCATTTTCCTCAACATCCATTTTTATGAATCCAATATTGTCAATATTAAAACTATCCAAAGTTCTAATTTCAATAGTTTCTGTTGCTAGAATGCTTTTTGAATTATCATTTGTATCTAGCACAACAGTGGATCCTCCGCCATCATTACTAACTATATATAAATCTTTACTACCTACTTGCTCTGGTGATCCCAAACCATAATTTATACAATTAATATTCCTTATACTAGATAATGCTACACTACCACATAAAGCATAATAGGTCATCTTTTGAGGTTCAAAAGAATATACGGACTTACATTTATTAGATAATGCTATTGAATATGTACCACTATGAGCTCCTATATCTAGCATTACTTTATCTTTGGAACAGAATTGGGATGACCACTCTATCAAATTTGCCTCGAATAGGCCATATTTCATATAATATTCTATGTTTGATTGCGGTAGAATATAATGATTTAGATTATTTAAATAAAGTATTTGATTACTACTATTATCATTTACTTGCTTAGTATCAGGTTTAGTTAATATGAAATAATTACAAGACATTCTAGAATAGATATGATTCTAGATATGGTTCTAGACAAGTTAAATATAATAGTTTTATATTAAATAAATTGATTACATATTTTGATTAGATATTTTGATTACATATTTTCTTTTATTTTAACTTAAACTAAAGTCATTATTAAATTATATATTAGTATCTAGACAAATTATAAATTCATATTATACAATCATATATCATACAATCATATAATAAATACTATGTCAGAATTCTTTGATGGTGAAGTCGTAGAGGCAGTAGTATTTACAACTCCTAATATAGATTTCCAGCTTAATAAGTTTGCCGAGGGCGAATATTTAAAAGACAAATATATACCTGATAAAAGCTTATTTGCCCATCCAGATGTAATTAATAATTTTAAAAGTTTTTATGAAAATAATGTTGATATCCCTATATTAGTTTATGGCGAGCATGGAATTGGAAAACTAACCTGTATAATTGGTTTAATTAACAATATACCTTGTTATCTTCCTGATTTCAGTATAGATAAGAAGGTAAATAATATAGAATACTTTAAGATTCTAGATGCAGATTATAATAAAATATTATTCTATGAAAATGTCTATTTTTTAAATCTAGAAGTATTAAATAATCATACCGAAATCTTAAATTATTTAAAATATATTTATCAAATAGCAAAATCTAGTAATATTAATGTTTATAGTGAAGATGAATTAGAAAAGGATAATGTAGGAATAGATAATATAATAACAAATAATGTAGTATCAGATAATATTAATAATGTAGATAATCATATCAATGATGATATTTTTAGTGATATGGTCAGTAATTATAAAAAGAAAAAAAAGGGTCCTAGTGAAAAGAAAATCATCATACTAACACATATTGACAAATGTAATCTAGAATCACAACATTATATAGCTTTTATGCTAGATAAGATAAATATATTTGTAAGCTATATTTTAACATCTCACAATACAAATACTATAGATAAGAAAATAGTATCATCTTGTGCGCCAATAAATTTTAAACATCTAGATGAAACCGATTTCATCAGAATATTTAAGTGTAATTACAAAAGCATATTGCAAAAAGAGAATCATACATTTACTCCTATTATGATGAAACAGTTATATAACATATACGTATCCAATAGATATAATATAGGTAATACTATTTCTCAAATAAAATACTATCTAGCTACAGAGGGAACCGAGTTTTTAAAATGTAAGCAAAATACACAATCGCTAATGACAAATATAGCTGCTAATTTTATTAAAAAGAAACTAGTATTATCGAATATTTCATCGGCTCTTGAAATAAGGAAATTTCTATACACAATGTTATCATTAAACATGAAACTTATTATATTCGTTAAAGAAGTAGTTAGACAATTATTGAAAAGCAAATTATCACAAGATAAAAAACTTATAATACTAGAGAAATCGGCAATACTATCTAAAGAACTCTATAATATTAATAAAGAAGTTGTTATTATCGAAGCATTCTTTTATGATATTATATCTGTAATATATCAGAATAATAAGAATACATAATAATACATAATAATATATAAGAATACATAATAATATAAATAAATATATCAATTATATATAATAAATAATAAAATATAAATTAAATATAGTAAATATATCCAGAATGCCTATTAAAAGACATACCATGAGTAAATCTAAAAAATCTATGAAATCTAAAAAGTCTAAACGTAATTCTAGAATGAATAAAAAAACTATGAAGAATATGAAGAATAAGAAGTATCAGAAACAGAAAGGCGGGTTTGGTTCAGACTGTAATCTAGCCACAGTTAAGGAACCCGGATTTAGTGTAGATTCTCTAGGTTCTATTGCCGGATTATCTATTTCTAGTTCTAGAGCGGCAATACATCGTCCTAATTGTAAAACCGATAGATACCAAGCTATGATACCTTAGTCAAATATTAAAGTAGTAGGAAAATTATGAATAGATAATGTTTTTGAAGCTGCGGTCGATATCTCCTTGCGCTTTTTTCTTGTAGAACTCCCTTTTTTCGTTTTTATCTGCGTTTCAACTGTTATTATACCATCCATAGGTTTATTTTTCTTGGTAATACTTTCATCTATCTGTCCTTGTGACCCCTGTGCCGGCTTTATCTTTGTCCCTGCCTTCTTCCCTGTTTCACAACGCAAATTCATATCATTATCTATAATCTTTAAATTATTATTCTTCTGTATATAATCAACTATATGATTCTCCAGAGCCCATTTAAAGAAATTCAATTGACCAACAGTAGTAATAAAATATTTACCATCTTCATAGTAAAATCTTATTCTATTCCGGCGGCAGAATGGATCAAAATTGCGCTTACTATATGCCTTCAATTGCCCCTTATAATTATTATGTATTATAATAAAATTGTCAAAGGACTGTATTTGATCTTGTGTTTGATTAGGATTATGAGGCCGGAAATCATTAATATTATATAAAATATTATATTTCTTACAATAGTTAGTTACAAACCAATCTATAAGTCGTAAAGATATCGATTCCCCTTTAAGAATATTTATAAGCTTATTAAGCATAGGTCGATTTGAAAAGAAATTTGTAATAGGAATAATTAATAGGGCCTGCTTTGATGTAATATTTTTACAAGATTTAATAACAATATCTACTTTATCGTCTGGATTTATTGATGTGGATGCTGCAGATGATGCGGATTGTGTAGATGCCGTTGAGTCGGATGTTATTGAATCTGTATTAGGTAATACCAGAGGAATAGTTATTAGTTTTGGGCAATGTATATCTGATGATGTGGATGATGTGGAAACTGGGGATAACTTTTTACTTTCTTTTTTCTTATCTTTTTTTTCTATCTTTTCTATCTTTTCTATCTTACTTGCCTTATCTTCACCTCCGCCACTGTAATTATTATTATGTTCTGTATGCTCTACATTATCATCACATACAATATTACTATTTATTAGATCATTAAAACTCATTTTATTTTTTATTTTATATTATTTTTTAATATGTATTATATAATATCTATTCTAGCACAACTAGTTTTTTAACTCTATATAGTTAAATATTCTTTAAGTTAATAACTTGGTAAGAAGAAAATAGAATATTACAAATTCATATATTCATATAAAATAATTTCTAAGTATTTTTTAAGTATCTAGAAATATCAAAAATGTCACAAAAAAGTAGTTTTGTAAGTTTTCGTAAAACATCCATGAAATCTATAAAACAATTTGACAATCAGGTAGAAAAAACAGTAGGCTACAGCACTAAAAGTATTATAATTGGTTTAGTAACTGTTCTTATTTTCATTTATGTAGTTATGCGTTTATATAGATGGTATAGTACTGGTAGTATTTCTGGATTTGTTGGTGAAGTACCAACTATGAAACGTCCATTCTTAAATCTTTATGCCGTTATGAAAGATGGTAAAGAAGTAGCAACTAATATAGTATTCATTACACATTCATTTACTCGCGATGATTGTGAAGAAAATTATAATAAATATAAAGCCGACGGCATTCACTTTTTAGGATTGAGTTCTTATAGTGAGTTTCCAGGACAAATAAGCAATCCTCATGATGTATTACATGATCCTAAACATAAAGCCTATACATATGATTACTTTAACCTTACTAGAGGATGGTGTACTGTTTTTAGAGAAGAAAATAATAAAAAATGGATAAAAGAAGGGTTTCCTAGAATACAATTAGCAGAAAGCGATTTTGGAAATTATGAAACCCACCTCCCAGATCCTAGCGTAGAAAAAGAATATGACTTTATATATATATGTTTAAAAGATGGTGATAAGAAAGAGGGCGACAAAGATTGCCCACAGACATGGCAGGCAAAGATCCGTGAATTCCCCACAGCGAAGAAACTGATTGATATTATGTGTAAAAAATATAAATTAAAAGGATTATTAATAGGAAGAATAGGATGTGAAATACCCCCTAGTTGTCATCAATTAATGGAATTAACAGATTTTCAAGAATATTCAACATTTATTAAAAATTTTAATAAGTGTAAATTTATTTTATGCGCCTCAGTACTAGATGCCTCGCCACGTACGGTTTCTGAATCACTTTGTTTTAATCTACCCGTTTTAATGAATAAAAATATTCTTGGAGGATGGCAATATTTAAGTGAAGAAACAGGTGAATTTTTTGACCCAGATAATATTGAAAATGGTTTTGAACCTGTACTAGAAAAATTTATGAAAAAATTAAATAATAATGAATATACACCTAGAGAGTGGTTTATTAAAAATTATGGTAAATATAATAGTGGTAAAAGATTAAAGGAATTTGTACAATCAGTATTTAAAGAAAGTGAATTAAATATTAAATATGATGATGTAGATTATATGAAACCGGGAATTTAAAACAGCTTTTTAGACAGCTTTTTAGAAAAAAGCCGTGCCAAAAAGCTTTTTAGAAAAAAGCCTCTCAGAATTTTAAATATTTTTAATCTTTATATATATTAAGTATCTAGATACAAAAATATTCAACACATAAAATGTTACGTCAGATACAAAAACAGAAGACATCTAAAAAATCTAAAACTTCTAAAAAGCTTAAATCTATGAAAGGTGGGAAATGTTGTAAGTGTTATGGTGGTCGCGGGGCGTGGGGAACATCTTGTTATGATGACCCCTCTAATTGTTGCGGTAAGAAAACAAAAGCCATTAGAGATATGGATAAAATGATGAATAATGTTAGAAATAGAAAAGAGGCTAGAAAAAAGAGTGTATTTACAAAAACTAAAAAAGCAATGTCAAGCTTTACTAAATCTTTAAAAAATATGTGGAAATAATTTATTTTTTTCAAACCTTTTTATATATATTTTCAAAATACTAATAGTTCAACAAACTATACAATAATTCTAACTATACATTAAATATATCTAGAACCAATAAAAAATGAATATAACACCACATGATATATTAACCGGAATACTAATCATATTCGTCCTAACTTATGCCTATAATGACTACATTAGACCAATACTTGTAAATCTAATCCAAGGGAAATCTTTATCAACCACAATTACCGAGGCATTTAGTTCCCAAGGTTCCTCTCAATATTCCTCCTTATCACCTGGCCTTTCCAATACAGTTCAATTCGATACAAATTCATATTTACGAAATACCAACAAACCCATAATTTTAAATAATCAAATTTCCCTGCCGATTATAAATTATGGAAATCCATCTGGAAATGGTTCCTATGCCGAATTAGTTGCCGACTATTTCCGTAATAAGATATATCCTATCCAATCTATCCAGACCCAGAGCAATATTGACACCATCTATAAATTTATTAATAATGAAATTGATATTGCCTTTATTAGTGAAGAAATCCTGACGCGTTACATAAAGCGCGATTGCAAATATTTAACTCGCCTTTTAGCAGAAGCCTTTGAACTAGATACTACCCTTCCCGAAAATAATCTAGATTCACCGAAAATACTAGACCGCCTCTATCCTCCTGTAAATGTAAGTGCAATTGGCATAGGGTTTGATATTGATTTTTACTTAGTAGTCAGCAATTTCTCTAATATAGTGGAATTTTTAGATATTACCAAGGGTAAAACAGTAGGTGTTCTAGGTGATAGTTATTATTTCTTTTTAAAAATATGTATGGCGTATGAAATTAGTCAAGACACTCTTAATAAAATGACTACGGATTCTACTAATATGGATAATAATACTAATAGTACTATAGAACCAACCATGGAAGGTCTTATTGAAAAATTCATAGAAAATAAGTATGACGCTATATTTATAGCATGCCATCCTAAGAATCTGCAATTATTAAAGATGTCTAAAAATAAGAAATTGCGATATATACATATACAAAAAAGGGCAAAAATGGATTCTCGTAGCAATTTAAATAATTTACAAAATCTAAAGGGGACTCAACAAGGCAGTGGCACTAATAATACTCCACCACCCCCAGATTACAATAGACAGGAAATTTATTCAAAAACAGTATTGGCTGATTTAAATACTACAAATATTACAGAGGACTTCAATAGTCTTATTAAAAAATACTTCCATCATTTAAATCCTAGAGCAGTAGATTTAAACAAATTTCATAAAAGTGGTAATATGTATTCATATCTAGATACTTATTCAACAACTATGGTCTTAGTTATTAGGGATGGAATACCTGCGGAGCGAGTAGCATTTCTAACTCGCAATTATATTGAAAATCTTGAAAAAATGAGAGACAGTATTGATATAAAATATTTCGATATAAAATTAAATAATTTTTCATCAATTGAATTTAAATATGATGAATTAGTGAGTTTTGATAAGGTAATCCCATTGGCCGATGGCGCCAGAAAGGTTTATAAAGAAGAAGGATTAATTTATTATGAAGAAGATGAAAAGTGTAAGCTTTAGAGTATTATGGATTTTGGATTATGTATTTCAAATTTTTTATAGTTTTTTATAAATTTATTAAATAGTTAAAAATTGAAATTTAAAATGATATAATATTATTATAATTATTATATTTATTATTATAAATTTTCATATATTCGTTTCCATTCCTAATACCTATTCCTAATACCTAATCCCATTACCATTATGTCGCTAGATATAAATTCCGCTTTTCAAAGTGAAAAATTCCAGAAGGTCCTTGAAATATTTAAGGATCCAGCGAAGAAGTTCATAGTTATAGATGGAGTTATTGGTGCCGGCAAAACGACGGTAATTTCATTAATTGAAAAATATACTAATAGCGATGGTAATAAGACAAAAATAAATATTAAAGCCATTTATGAACCAGTTGATAAATGGAATTCCACAGGCGCTCTTCAATATTTTTATCAGGATATTACTAAAAATTGCTATGAATTCCAGACATATACATATATTACCCGGATTGCCAGTGTGATAGATGAAATATATGAGAATCAAGATGCCGATATTTATATTCTAGAACGTAGTATTTTTACGGATCGATATATATTTATGGAATTGCTGAAAGATTTGGTAGGTGAAATGAGAATGACAATGTACAATCAATGGTGTGACATGTGGGCTTATATTATGCCGATGCGTGTTGATAAATGGGTCTTGCTTAATACATCTTTGAATGAAAGTTTGAAACGTATTGCCTCTAGAAATAGAGATGGTGAAACTAGCGGTATCAGTGTTGAATACCAGACAAATCTATATGATAAACATATTGAATTTTATGATAAATTAAAAAAAGATGGAAAACCTGTTATAATAATTGAAAGTAATATTATGGATAAAGATTTTATTAATGATGATAGTAAGATTATTGATATCATTGAGAAAATTATAGGGTAGGTGGCTCTGGTGGTCCTTGTGGCCCTGGTATTATATTATGTAGTGTAGATCCTGGTTGTCCCAAGTTTCCCTGTCCTTGTCCTAGTTGACTAAAAACTATATCTCCATATTCTTCTTCTAATGCTTTTATTACTTGCCTACTTACCTCTACTGCTTGTAAATGTTCTCTTAATGCCTTTTCCTCTTCAGTTTCACCTTCTGGAATTAATATAGCAGGTATAGCAGGTATAGAAGGTATAGAAATCTCTATACCATTACCATTATTATTAGCATTATTTCTTTTTCTTTTACCTGAATTACTTCTTTTTTTTGGTGATGTAAATTTAACTTTTATTGTTTTAGAAGGTTGATTACTATTTCTCTTAGTATTTGATGAAAATTTAACACTTTTATTAGAAACCCTAGGTTTTGTAGTTTTTCTTTGTCCTGTATTATAATTTGCTCCCCTAGCTCTTTTAGTTTGTTCTAAACTAGATAAGTTTTTTAAATATTGTCTTTGTGAATCATGTTGCGTAGGTGCAACTTTTTCTTCACAACATAATTGACCTTTATCAATTGTAGAAGGATGTAAATACATATCATAGCCATGATCTGAATCACCAACACATTGTAATGTACCATCAACTAACTCAGGTATTTTATCAGGAAATGGGCATGCGTTTGGTCTCCCACTCTTCCTTTCAGAAAATGTGCCTTTCGAACCAGTTATCACTCTTATTGGTGTAGGAGGTGGTGCAGAACTAGCTCTACTCATTCTACTCATTCTAATAATTCTCTAAATATAACAAACATAAAAATTATAATTTAATAATAAATATAAATTCAATCAAAAACAATAACAATATCTTTATTGACTTGTTTTTTCTTTGTTTTCTTATTTCCTTCTTTTTCTTGTCTAGACATAATTTTATATACCATATATTTAACATTTTTTATAAATTTTTCTTTACTATACAAATCATAATTATGGGCTTTTAAAAATTGTCTAAATATCGTAATTGCTTCTTTCCCAGTAATATTTTGAATATTATCAATATATATTTTCTTTTTACAAGGAATATAGCATTTCCGTAAATCATGTTCTAGACCCTGAAAAGCCGTTATTGTATTATTATTATTAATATCTATTTGACTAAACTCTCTTTTATCATTTATATCATTTAATCCAAAGGCTTTAATTAATCTATTTAATAAATCTAGTGGTGGTTTTTCTATGAATAATTGATTTACAACCATTTAAAAATAAATCCTATTCTAGATACCTACTACCATATATTTAGAAAAAATATATACATTTTATACCTATGTATTCTATCTTTCTTATCTTTCTTATATTTCTATAACTTAAAATATTCTACAAGTTCCTCACAAAAAACTTTAATAGATTCATGTAATAAATAATTTTTATCTTCGCAAAATTCTAGTAATAATGGATATGTAGATTTACTATATGTATTTTGTATATGATTATCTAGACCATTGAATACTCTAATATCTAGATGGAGTTTATCTATCATATATGCTGCAAATTGATCTAGCTTAACTCTATTTTTTTTATATATATCTATAATTGCTATTTGAGCGCCATTAAAACTACCTTTAGGAAATGAATGTACATCTAGCAATAATATTTTATGATTCTTTGCCCTTTCTTCTTTTATAATTCTAATAATTCTATTATTGAAAGAGTTCCAATATTTAATAGCCAATTTATTATTAGTCATATCACTATCATCATATTTACCATATGTAACATATTTACCATATGTAATATTTTGTTCTACATTATTTCTTTGTTTAGTAGTATTTGTAATAGTTATTTTTTGTATATTTGTATCTAAAGTGGTATTATTTTTTTCCAATACAGGTATAGTTGTTTCTTGAGTAGGCATATTATTGTTTTCTTCTGGAGTAGAAGTATTAGATACCATAGTATTAGAAGCCTTAATAGTATGTGGTAAATATGATTTAGTTCTTTGATAACCTAACGGTAGTTCATATGATTTCTTTATTTGCTTTTTAGTTATTTTCTTAGGTTTCATTCTATTAGCATCTAAATCTAATCTAGCTATATGTATTTGTACTTTTTTATGTTTAATATGTTTATCATCTAGAATATTAGCTATGATCTTTGAACACTCTACTGCTCTCCAATCACATGTTCTAGTAATCTTTGTAAGACAAAAACCATGAGGTATTGTTAATAATACAAACATGACTACAATATGAATTACTAATACCTAATTATTAATACCCAATTCTTTGTACTATGTACTATGTACTATATATTATATATACTTATAATTAGATTAAAAATAAAAAAACAAAAATAAAAATAGAAAAACAATACATAATCAACAACATAATCATCATAATCATAATGATCATAATGATCATAATATTAATTCTTACCTAAACAAAAATCTAGAGTATTCTTATGATTTATAATAGGCTTAGAGCGCTTCAATTTCAATTCATTATTAGCAATAATATTAATTCTATTTTTATCAACCGGAATAAATGTATTAGTTAATGCTGTCTTTTTATAGATTTCTTCCAATATAGGTATAATAGTATTACAAGGTGGGAATTCAATACTATAAGATTTCTCATTTCCAAATATAATATTACGATATTCTTCAATTTCTAATGTACCACCAAAGAGTTTAATAGCCATTTTATCAAAAGCAGGCTGTAAGTTTTTATATTGACCATATGCCTTAAAATATAATAGATTCAAGAGGGCTACCTTTTCCCATAAACTATCATCATCTTTATAGAATTGTAAAATATATGATAGCGCGCAATTAGGCATACAGAAATTACCGAATAATTGGAATTTATCATTAACAAATTTATGAGGTATTCCCCAGGGTGTCCCTTTAAATGAATGACAACACCACAAACATGCAACATCTGTTCTTTCAACCCACTTTCCACCACTTAAATTAAGACCTAAATGTGTTAGTACATTAAATTTATCAGTATTACTATTATATTTATTATTAAGAATTATATCAATTTGCCGAACATCTCCATCAGCATTTTTTACTTGTTGGCAATGTGTACATTTATCGCAAAATTGATCATTCTGCCCTTTTTTCTTTTTTTCACAAGTATTATGATTATGATTATGATTATGATTATTATTACTATTGGTACTATGTTTTTTAGAATTAGTATTTTCAGTATCATTACCATTACCTATATCATTACTATTATATTGATTAGATTGGTTACCTTGAACACCTTGCGTAAAGGCACCTTCAAAATTAGTAGCACTCATATATTCACTATTCATATTATTGTATTCATTATTATCATTTTCAATATTAATACCATCATCATCATTATCTACATCATTTTCATTTAACATGGAATATGAAATATTAGATTTAGTAATTAAATGTTCTGGATTATATGGTTTAGGAACTGATAATTTAGGATTATAAGGAAATAAATCTTTTCCAATATTAAATTCTTCATTGAGTTTTAAACAACTAAGAGGTAATTTAATAATGATATTGTCTTCCTTTTTACTATTCTTTTGAAATTCATCATAATCAGAACTTTCAAATTTAAACTTATCCTTAGGTTTACGACCCCTTCTTTTGGTCTTCATAACTACATCATCATCATTATTATCATCATTATCATCATTATCATCAATATTATGTTCTGTATTATGTGTTTTATTATTTTCTGAATCAGTATGAATAATATTATCACGTTTTATTTTTTTCTCTTTTTTAATCTTCATCAATTTCTCTTTTTTTATTTTAGGTACCTTTGGTTCTTTAATTCCTTTAGTCTCTGTATGTTCTTTAGATTCTTTAGGTTCTTTCTTTACTTTTTTTACCTTTTTCTCAATCAATTCCTCCTTTTCTGTAGTATTACTTTGTGTATTATCAATTGTATTAGGTATATCACTTTTTTCTAATTTTATGATTTTGTCTTTACGTTGTTTTCTTTCTTTTTTTTCTTGTTTAGGTTCAGTTACTAAATTATCAGTATTAGGTATTGTATCAGATATAATTCCTACAGGTAACGGTTGTTTAACTATTTGAATATCAGGTATAGTTATAATAGCTTCTGAATGTTTAGGTTTACGTCCTCTTCTCTTGCTATCATTGGTAAGACTAATATCACCTTCATTTTCAATTATTTTATTCATTTCAAGTATTAAATAAGTATAAATAACTCTAAATAAGTCTAAATAAATATAATTATAATTGTAATTATAAAAAATATTTATTAATTGTTATTGTTTTATATAATCAATTATGAATATCTCTAAATTAAAAAATTAAATTTATAAAAAAAATGATATTAAACAAAATTAAAGAATTCAAAAAATAAAGATTTCAAAAATAAAAAACATAAAACATAAAAAATAAAACATAACTATTACATGTTACCTTAAATGGGTTAAACATACAGGTTTATATTCTGCTGCTCCTCCTACTAGGATTTGTTCACTAGAAACTGTGAGTCTTTTAGTAAAAGGTGCAGGTTGATTACAATATGAACATCTAGCATTAAGTTTTTTAACAGATGTAGCATATGGTATCAGATCTAGAAGATGTGATTCTGTAAATTGGTCTTGTTTGTAATCACCATCTAGACCACCTATATAAATTACTTTATTATAGTTTAGTAATAGTGTTTTAACAACTTTATATAAATCAGTAAAAAATTGACCTTCATCTATAAATATATATAGTATATCATCAAAATTTACAAATTTATTATGAATAGTAAATAAATCATTTAAATTTTGGAGTGAAATACTAGCCATTTGCGTACCATCATGAGTACAAATATTAGCTTCATCATTATATCTTTTATCAAAAATATGATTAATCATTAGAATATTATCTTTACTAACACCATTCTCAATAATTTGTTTTGCCTTATTAATTAGGAAAGTAGATTTACCAGCAAACATAGGACCAATTATAATATTTAATTCACCCATTTATGATATGTAATATGATATGTAATATGATATGTAATATGATATTATAAATTTGTATATATTTAATTATAAACAATAAAAAGATTTTATATTCAATTTTATAACAAATAAATTAAAAATAAAAAAATATAAAGTTAATAAATATGAAATTTAATGAATATGAAATTACATTACAAAACGAATATATCAATAATCTATTAATTTAATCAGAGTCAGAATTAACTGCTTCTTCTTCCACAACATCATTATTGTTATTTTCTTCTTCTTCACTTTCCTCAACAACTTCATCGCCGGCAACATCATCCATATCATAAACAGGGACATCCGTGCTAATCGAGCATTTATTCAATGTGAAATTAACACTTGTTCCCTTAGGACCAAACCAGATATGCTTACTGTAGATTTCCAAGCTTGAAACATTCAAATCCTTATTAATAAGAGATTCCGGGTTATTCATAGGCTTATTACCATCGACATTAACAATCTTGTTATCAAATCCCTTTTCCTCGGAATAATAAACTTTAATCCAGACGGATGGTTCATAAGTAGGCTTTTCACCCTTCTTAATCTTCTCCTGATCGGCTTTATTATAAGATACAACCGATTTAACAATTGGTCTCAAAAGTTTAGCAGTTTTCTTAGTATCATAATACTCCTTGCTTTTAGCCAGAAGAATATTAAATATTTCTTCATCTAAGCCCTCGAATGATTTGCGGAGAACTGATTCGGATAATCTAATACTAAACGAATAGCTGACCTTCTCATCGACTTGTTCAAAGCGGAATAAACGAGCAGTTAAATTCTCAAGAACCAATCGAAGAGGCTTATCTTCATAAAGGATTTTACAAAATTTGCCGCCTTTTTCATGCGCTTGTCTTTCAGTTAAAGTAATCTTTCCTGGTTCATATTCATCGACTTTAATAGCATTACTTTTATATTCACCTTGACCACCAACACTAATAATATTAATTTGGTTAATTTCAAGGCCTACACTATATTTACCAACACCTAATTTAACTTTATTAAACCAAAAGCAGACATCGACTACAGTATTCTTAGACAATGCTGCGATCAAATCCGTTACATCAGGAACGTCTTCAGTCTTACTTTTGCAAGTAAATTCGCGCCCCAAAATACCACCAATGGCATATCCATATTTTTCATGATTAGATAATGTAAGCTTGAACATCTCGCGACATTCTTCATCAGTCATTTCATTATCAAACCATTCATTACTATTTTTAACACCAGAAGTAATAAGTGATTCATCATAAGAATTAATCATATCAATAAATGCTTGATCTTTCAAACTCATAAAGATTTGATATTTATCTTTTTTAGCATCCTTTTTATTATTAGTTTTATTTTCATCATCTAATTTCTTAAATGTTTTAATAATACATCCTCGTGCTACGGCAAGAAATTTATTTTTAGAATAAGTAGTATTTAACCATTTATTTCCAAGTTCAGTATTAGTAATTACATTAGAAAATTCAACATTATTAGCATCAAACTCTTCAGATTTCAAAGGTTTAATGATAACTTTTTGAGAATTAGTAGTATTAGATTTGGAAATAGATTTAGAATTATTTTTAGCATTAGCATCAAAATTAGAATCAATAGTAGTTTTAGTATTAGATTTAGCTGAGATCTTGTTAGAGGCCATTTTTAGATTAATATCAAAGACTTTTGAGAAGATGTAAGGTTAAGAAATCGAATATATACAATGTATGTATTTATACTTTTATAATAATATTAAATGTTTAAATTGTTTTTTTTTCAATTTTTTATTTGGTATTTAAAAGTGGAAAAAAGTAGTAAAATAAAATACTTATGATCTAATATGTAATTTGCCCTTATGTTTAGAACTCTTTTTAGTAGATTTATTCCCTAAAACTTTTTTAATATCCATATATATATGTTTTTCCTTTTGGTCTTTCAAAATATTACTAAAATTTAAATCTTCTAATGTAATTTTATCTGCTGCTTCTAAAATAAATTTTATATTACTACTACTACTATCACTACTATAACTACTACTACTACTACTATCACTACTATCAGTACATTTTTTATCTATACTCTTCTCCATAGGTGTCTCTATATTTATAGGTGTCTCTTTACTTATAAGTGTCCCTATATTTGGTTTAGATTTTTTACTTTTTTTATTAGGTTTCATTTTTTATATAGATATATTTCTTACTTCTTATTATCACTTTACTATTAATACTTAATATTAATACTTATTTTTTATTTATATTTTTGATGAGATAAATATAGTATAAATAAATGTAATAATATAATAATATATAGATAATCATATATAATAGTCATATATAATACAATAGACATAAATGGAAAATACAATACAGATTGATAATGAAGTACAGATTGGTGGTACAAATGATCAATTAATTAATACTATACCTACTGCAACAAAAACATTTGATCTAGAACAACTTGATACTAAACCTATTGAACTAAAAAAAGAAAATGAAATTTTATTAGAAGGTGGTGTTAAAAAAAAGATTACTGAAGATAGTGAAAAAGATACTGAAGAAGATACTGAAAAAGATAGTGAAGAAACTAATAGTAAAAATGATAATAGTAATATTCGCATTAATGTTCTGGACAATGTTGAATATAATATTGATTATATTGAACCAGATGATGATAAATTAATTGATATTGAAAAGGTAAATAATAAAGTTGATAAATATATTGATAATTATAATAGTCCTGAATTATTAAAATATAAGAAAACAATGGAGCAAATATATCAAAAATATTCTAATAAGAAGTATAAAATTAGTATTACTAGACCAAAAGTATCCAGATATAATATCAAAGATGTATCTGGAGTATCTAGCGTATCTGACGTATCTAAATATGCTAGTAGAATAGTAGTATCTAAGACTGATAAAGATAATACTGTATTAGTTGATATAGCTAAGCCATTATATATATATTATAATGAAGACGGTAATTTGCAAAAAGTAAAGAGAAATATTTCTAACGCTAGAACAGAATTGCTCTATAGATATGAAGTTCTTATATCTAAACTAGAAGTTTCACAGGATGACAAAAAAGAATTTGAGAAAAAGAGAAAAGAATTTATAGAACAATTAGAAGAATATTATATATATTCACTATATCATAAAAAAATTAATAAAATTATAAATATGAATAAAATGCCATTGATAATCCAGGAACGTATTGAATTATATAATGAAAAAACGGATAGCTATGATATTACATTGAATGGTAATTTATATAATGTAGATAAAAATGTTGTTGATATGATTAATAAGATTAATTCTGATAAATTGACACAATTCAATAATATAATGATAAATCTATCTGGAAAAGATATGAAGGATATTTTAAAAGATAAAAAACTAAAAGAAGAAATAAAAGTCTATAATAATAAAAAAGAGAGCAATGAAATACATGATACTATAAATACTTATGTTAAGAATCAAGATACATATATAGATTATATTGTTATAAATTTACCATCATAATGTGCATATCATAATTTGCTTAGTAATGCTATTAATTCAGGTTTAGTTTTATTACCAGATGATTTAATCTTATTTGCCTTTGCTAGATCTCTAAGTTGTTTAATAGTCATTGTATTTAAAGATGCTTCATTAATTGGTTGTGAATTATCTAGTTCAATAGTTTTAATTTCTCCAGATAGTAATTTATCTAATTCAATAGTTTCGGTGGAATTATTCATGGTATTATTCATAGAAATATCATTAGTATTAACATTAAGATTAACAGTTTTAGTATCATTTGAATCTAATATTATATTATTAATAATAGTATCGGATAGAGTAGCAACATTATCAATATTTACATTTTTAATTTCTGGGTAGATGTCATCTAATTTAAGTTCATCTAAGTCATCTAGATTATCTAAATCACTGTTATTAATATCACTATCACTATTCTCTTCTATCTTATCTTCTAGAGTCTCTTCTAATTCTATTTTTAAATTTTCTAAATCATCTAGATTTTCCATATCATCTAAGTTATCTAAATTATCCAGATTATCCAGATTATCCATATCTTCTAAATCGTCTAGATTCATCATAGCCTTTTCGTCAATATTATCACTACCACCGTCCATTATATTATTTAAATCTTCTATATCATCAAACATAGGATCAGTAGTAATAGAGTCGGCATCATCAAACATTCCAGTATGCATATCATGTTCTAGATCATGTTCTAGATCATCATGTTTAATAGAATGTATGGTATCATAAATATTATCTTCTACTCCAATTTCTTTATCAAGATCTTCTATATCTAGATTGCTTAGTGATTCGCTATTATTATTATCTAAGTCGTCTAGATTATCTAAATCATCTAGTTCTTGTAAATCTAAAGAGATATTTTTACTTAAACTATCTTCTAGAACAGTATTAATATTATTTTGAAATAAGTTATTACCTTTAAGAGTTGGATCTATATTTACTATTTTAGATATATTATGATCTAAAGGTTTAGTCATAGGATTAGTCATAGGAATTGTATTTGTAATAGACTCTCCAGGAAGAATACTGGAATTCATACCTTCTTGTAACATACCCATCATTTTCAAATATGATTCATCATTATGTCTCTGTTGATTAAAAAATATAGTTTTTAAATCTTCAATCTTTTTCTTAACTTCATCAAGTTCACGAACTTTTGTAAAATTACAATAAAGAAGATATAAACAACATATACTAACTAATACAAATCCTATTAGTAAAAGGTTTGAACTCAAACTTTGCAGATCAAACATTTCCTAGTATATAGTATATAGTATTTGTAGTTATTATATATTATGAAGAATTATAAAAAGAGAAAAAAAACGAGAATTAAAAAATAAACAATGTAAATAAAATGTAAATAAATTAAATGTAAATAAATTAAATGTAAATCAAAATTACATACTAATATTTATCATTGACAATTCTTTCTTATATTTCATTAGTTTTATATAACATTTATTAATAGTAACATCGGAAACCTCACAGGTTTGTAATATATGATGTTTATTAATACTAATATTTAGTCTTTCTATTACATAATAAATAATAGCAGATGTTCTAGATAAAGGTGTATGTTTATCTAAATATTTTTCATTTTCAACATGTGTTAAAATAAGCCTACACGATTCAAATGTTTTATCATTAAATCCTAAAATACAAGAAAATCTATGTAATTTAGTTATACATTCTTGTAGAGTTTTAGA
>Ga0114966_10000153_pt1 | contig 64778 bp, 45 predicted proteins | sample M_130207_XF_Meta_FD_87029 | JGI IMG/M metagenome (GOLD analysis project Ga0114966, IMG submission 87029) | Freshwater microbial communities from Lake Montjoie, Canada to study carbon cycling - M_130207_XF_MetaG | ecosystem: Environmental > Aquatic > Freshwater > Lake | place: Lake Montjoie...
CCACCTGACCCATTTTCAACCACCTCAGTTTTAACAGCAGAGTTTTTCACATCAACAGATGCACTTGACGCTTTTGAACCACCTTGTCCATTCGCACCTCGTACAAGAGTATTAGCAGGCATTGCAGCCCCGACAGTAACCGAACCACCCGAACCACCCGCGTTATCATTGGCATCGGTTCTATAGCGAACTGATTCATCAACGGTATCAAGATTCTTATTAAACAATTCCGTAACAACACCAATCTCATCTTGTACATATGCTACATCGGCCTGTAATTCGACTAGTTTAGTGTCAATTGTACTCGTGGTTTGTTCTAGCTTGGTCATCCTTTCACCCAGAAACCACATATTGTAATCAATACGACACAAAATTTGCATAATGTTTTCTAATGTTGCTTCAGGTAAAGCGGGAACATCGGGAACATCGGAAACTTTGTTAGCTTTATCAAGAGAGAATTTCTTACCTTTGGGTACAAAAGCTGCAGCATTAGGTTTAAAAGCGTTTGTGGACGCATCTTCAACCTTCGCACCACCACCGTTCGCAACCACCGCCGTACCAACACCGTTCGCACCACCACCGTTCGCAACCACCGCCGTACCAACACCGTTCGCACCAACACCGTCCGCAACCACCGCCGCACCACCACCGTTCGCAACCACCGCCGTACCAACACCGTTCGCAACCACCGCCTTCGCCGCCTTCGCCTCCGCCTTCGCCGCCTTCACCGCCTTCTCCGCCTTTATCCGGTCACCTTCAGCCTTCTCAGCCTTCTCCAATTCTACATAGGATGCGGAATTAATAAACTGAGTTTGATTATGGGTATAACCAAATTTTGCCGCATTAGTAAAGTATTCGGAAAGCAGAGCATCCAAAGAATCACCAGTGGACACAAAAGCAGCAGGATTTTGAAACGCGGTATTCACACGTACAGATAAATGCACATACTTATGAGCAGGTGCATGTGCACGAGCACGTTTCACAGGAGCAGAACCATTAGTCTCAGCCATTTTTCAAAAGATTTTTACAAATCTAAAAGCAGTATAAACCACGAATCGCAAAAAATAACAAAGATAATTTTACAATTTTATAAATTAAATTTCAATTTTTGTCTATTTTACCATTTTATCCATTTTTTTCCAATGAAAATAAAAAATAAAAATTTTCTGTGATATACACACACACCGATAAATTTAAAATTTACGATTGTGCCTCGGCATCTCCATAATCCCACTACCTGATTTGATCGCCCTATCCAATATAGTATAGCCTACAAAGGAACATGTATTACACGTTATCGAAGAGTTTATTATCGTTGCGGTCCCTGTTAAACCACTACATTTAACAGGATAAGTTTTAGGAACCCTTTTCCCACTACGAACTTTACCACATTTTTCCCCTGCAATTTTAGGAACCGCAGAACAAGGTTTCACTTCCGCAACAAAGACATGTTGTTCTGGTTGACCATTCAGAGCAAAATATACTTGATACGGGGATAATTCAACCAAAGGACCGGCGCCATTGTGTAGCAAAAATATTGTTGCATTTTGGTACTCTTTTTGTTTAGTACGTTCGGTAGCAAGTTCGGCATCACGTTTAACTTCTGCCACTAAGCCAAACATAAAAAGTTGTAAATCCATTTTGAATATATGAAAGAAAAGCAAGTAATCATCATAATATAAAATATAAAATTCAATTTTTGTTGATTTCACTATTATTTCCGTTTTATGCATGATCATCCATCATCCAACATCCAACATCCATCACCCATATTACCTAATCTAAAAAATTGAACTTGAAAGATTAAAATATTTAAAACAAATATAAATAGATACATATATACAAATAAATATAATATATAGTATATTATTGGAAATGTCCGATTTCGAAATATCAGATTTTGAAGGAAATAATAATGATGATGACTATGATTATGATAATATGAGTAATCTAAGTTATACAAGTGATCCATGTGATCCATGTGATCCATGTGATAATGAAGAAGATGATGTCCAGAAGCAAAATGTAATAATTGATATGGATGATGATGATACAACACTACAATCTATATTAAAACCATCTCAACCAAAACAGAAACTACTAAAAATCAGCAAGACAGCTACACCTACAAAAGCAATTTCTAATCCAGCTACAAAGGCAATTACAAAAGAAGCTACAATTCCCAAAGCAGCTACCAAGAAAACCTCTGTAAAAATAACAGAGCCAGAAACAACATTATCTAAGACCGAAGCCAAATTTCAATATAATCAGGAAAATATTGATTTCTTCAGTAGAGACTTGAATCCCAAGAAAATTCTCATCAAGAATTCCCCTTTTACTAATGATACTAAAATTACCTGCTTGCTTCTAAAACAGAATATTATTAAGGAATATAAGTGTAATATGCCAAAATGTAAGGTGAAAATGTTATGGAATGGTCAACCAATCCAACTAATGTTACATCGTATAAATAATATTGAAGATGATCTAGATATAGGTAATCTAGAATTACTATGTGCCAATTGCTATATGTGTAATTACGGTTTAGAAATATTTAAGAAAAAGGAAAAAGAGGCAATATTTAAATGTAATATATGTGATTTCCCTTTAGTTAAATTTAATAATAATCGTAAAGCAAAAGGGACTTGCCTTAAATGTGAAAGGCAAATGGTCAAGATTTCACAAGAGAAACAACAAGATAACTTCTATAGTAAATTACAGGATACCTATAGTGATAATCCTTTCCTAAGTGAAAAGGGCCAGAAATCTAACTATTATCAAGAAGTATCTAAATATAAGAATTTTGATAAACCTAAAAGTGGTAATAGTAATACTAATAGTAATACTAAGACCAATACTAACAGTAAACCAGACCCATCTACAAGTATGATACAATTAAATATGTCGGTACCTAATATATCTGAATTAATATCCGATACTGAAGAGGAAGATTGAAATACATATTCATATATTCATATTCATATATTCATATTCATATATTCATATACATATACATATACATATACATATATATATATACATATATATAGTTTCATTTTTCTATTTTTTCTTGTTCGTTTAATGTAATACATAAAGTATCTTCAAAAATATTATATAATACATAATACAAATACATAATACATAATGGCAAATTTAAATCTTAAGAAGTTTGATATGAGTAAAATTGGTAATGGTAGTATCGTCGTTATGATAGGCAAACGTAATACAGGTAAAAGTTTTTTAGTAAAAGATCTTCTTTATTATAAGCGAGATGTTCCAATCGGCACCGTAATTTCGGCAACAGAAGGGTCAAACCGTTTTTATGGAGACTTAATGCCCAGTCTCTTCATTCACGAAGAATTTAGCCCCGAAATTGTGTCTAATCTAGTCAAACGACAAAAAATAGTTGTTAGTAAAATGAAACAACAGGAATCCCTTTACGGTAAGAGTAATATTGACCCATATGCCTATTTGATTTTAGATGATTTAATGTATGACCCCAGCTGGATTAGAGATATAACGATTAAACAAATTTTTATGAACGGGCGGCATTTTAAGCTCCTCTTCTTAATTACTATGCAGTTTTCACTAGGTATTCCACCCGCCCTCCGTGGTAACGTGGATTATGTATTTATATTGCGCGAAAACTATGTTAGTAACCGTAAGAGGCTTTATGAACACTATGCGGGTATGTTCCCTACATTTGAAATATTTTGCCAGGTTATGAATCAATGTACGGAAAACTTTGAATGTTTAGTAATTGATAATACTTGTAAAAGCAATAAAATAGAGGACATGGTATTCTGGTACAAGGCCGATAATCACCCGCCTTTTAAAATGGGCGCCCCAGAGTTCTGGCAACATCATAGTAATAATTATTCGGAAAAAGGTGCCGAGGATGATGATGAAATAGATATTAGCCAAATTAAGAAGAAAAATACATTAAGCGTTAATGTACGTAAACACTAAGACCATTCCTTGATTCCCTGTTTTCCATTATTCCTTTCCATTATTCATGTTTCCCTTTTTCTCTCCTTTTCATGTTTCACTTTTTCTTTACTTATCTAGATTAAAAATAGTAAAATAAACTTCTATATATAGATTAACTAATTACACTAATTACACTAATCAAACATAAACATACAAATACTTCTAAAATGGCATCAATAAGACCCGATGGTATTCTAGATCCAAAAGGTAAATATCCAAATCCTTTAACAGGTAAACCATACAGTAAAGCTTATTTTGCAGAGTCTATTAAAACACCTCCCCAGAAAGGCTGGTCGCAATTAGATGCATGGTCCCATAGTTTGGAAATATTAAAAATGTTACATAAAAATTCCATCCTCCTATTAGTCCTGCCTACTGGTATAGGTAAAACAGTTATTGTACCTAAACTCCTGCTTCACTATTTCGGGTATAAAAAGGCCATAATATGTACTACACCTCGTACAGCATCTACTGAAAGCGCCGGCGAATTCAGTGCCAAGTGTTTAGATGTACCTTTATATCATGTAGGTGATGATGGTGGATATATCATAAATAAAGAGGCCAAAGATAAAGAAGAAAATAAATACCCTACCGGAAATAAGATAGTAGGCTATAAACATTCAGGCTCCGGTAATACATATGGTGATACTACCAATACTATGCTCTTATTTACTACAGATGGTACCGTTAAACAAATGTTATTAGGTGGTGATAAGGATCTTAGCCGTTATGGCGGAATATTAATTGATGAAGCCCATGAGCGAAGTGTCAATATCGATATATTGATGGCCCTAGTATTAGATATTATACCCCGCCGGCCCGATTTTAAGGTTGTTATTATGAGCGCCACCATTGATAATACTGTATTTACAAATTATTTCAAAAGAATAGGCCAGAGCAGTAATTATTCAGTATTCGAAATAAAAGATAAAGGTACTACATATCCTATTGATTTTAAACCCAATATGACAGAAATTAAAAAAGATATGATAGACCCCGTATATAATAAAGTTAATGAAATTCTATTGAATCCTTCCCTTCCGAATGGCGATATCATAGCCTTTGTTACTAGCGCCGGTGATATTAATAAATTAAAGAAGAAATTTGAAAAGAATATGAAAAACTATCCCGTCGATAGGAAACCTTATTTTATTAGTTTCACTAAAAATATATCTGATACCGATTATGATATTGCAACTAAAAAAGGTTCCCTAAAATTGATAAAACCCAATCCCATTGCACCACAAGGTTATTCTTGCAAATTAATTATGTCTACACCCGCGGCGGAAAGTAGTATTACATTTAGTGATCCTATGCGATATGTAATTGATACTGGATATGCTTTTGAAAAAAAATACAGTCCTAAAAACTATTGTTATGAATCTGGAAAATTTACTGTTTCTCAATCTAGTATTATTCAGCGATGCGGGCGTACTGGGCGTAATAACCCCGGTATTTGCTATCAATTATATACTACTGATCAATTTGATAAATTACCTAAATATATTGTTCCTAAAATTTTATTAGATGATTTTACACAAGAATTGCTAGGTCTAATTGTAATTAATGGAAATTTACCTAAAGCCTATGAATTTATCAAAAAGATGATTGAACCTGTTGAAAATTATAAAGACTTCATTGTAGTGGCTTATCAAAATCTTATAAATATGGCATTAATTGATAAAGCCGGTAATTTAACACCATTAGGTGATATATGTACTAAATTTAATGTGTATGATATTAAGATAGCAAAAATGATAATTGGTAGTTATTATTTGGGATGTATGCCTTATTGTATGATGTTAGCTGCAATTATAACTACAGTTGAGAGTTTTGATGATGTATTTAAAAAACTACCAAATATGGAAGATGATCCGAAAATTAAATTACAATATACTAATAATATTAAGCGTTTTATAAATCCGTATGGAGATCATATAACATTATTGATTTTATTCTTTAATTTTATATCTAGTCCAGATAAAGAGGCATATGCTAATGAAAATTTACTAGATTTTAGAATTCTTACTAATATACAAAAAGAGTATCAAGATGTAGAGAAACTTGTTAGGAAATTAATACCCAAAATTAAAATGCTAAATCTATTTGGTGTTCCAGATGGAACTCTGATTTTTGGCGGCGGTAAAAATAAAGATTCGAATCTCAATGATATAAATATCCAGACAGGTGGATACAATGATGATATGTATGATAGTACTAATGATAGTAGTAATGATAGTAGTAATGATAGTAGTGATTACAGTAGTGACGATAGTGAGGATAGTAGTGATGAAGATAAAAAACAAATCCAATCAGGAGGTAGATATAGTTATGACGATAGTGAAGATGATGATAGTGAAGATGATAGTGAAGATGATAGCGAAGATGATGATAGTGATGATAGTGATGATAGTGATGATAGTGAAGATGATTATAAAAAAGAAAACTCGAAAATTTCAAATTATAATAAAAAATATAAAATACATGATATAATTAATAGTTCACAATATAGTTCACAACATAATTCAGAAATTGAAAATGATTCTAGATATAATTATCAAGGAGGTTTTCAAAATATTAATTCAAATAATGATATATATAATAAAAATTATAAAAATGATAGAAGTCTTACTATTAAGAATAATCAAGGAAACATTCAAGGAAACATTCAAGGAAACATTCAAGGAAACAATTCCAAAAGAACAAAAAAACAAAATAAATTCTCATCCACATCCTCATCCTTAATATCTGGAGGTGCTAATAATAAAGAACTATCTAAACATCATAAAATTATAAATTTAATAGATTTAAAAGATCTTAAGCCCCGTATGATGATACCACCCGATAATATATTTGACAAAGTTTTATCAGCATTATTTTATGGATATAGTAATAATATAGCTTGTTATACTGGATCAGCTAAGAAATACTATGTTAAATATAGTCCTAATACTGGTAATATTTCAAAATCATCTTTTGAATATATAAATAAAACACCAGATTATGTTATATATAATGAATTTAATGTTAATAAAGATATGGGTGATGAAGGTTCTAAATTAAATATTGTATCTGAAATAAATATGAAACATATTGGTCAATTCATTGATCTTAATGAATTAGCAAAGAAAATTATATAAAAAATATAGTATATATAATATATATATAAAATATCATATATATTATATATACTATAAGTTATATCTAAAATGTTTAGTAAAAAATATAAAAGTTCTAAAACACAAAAAAATATACAATTTGAAAGTCAAAATAAAAGTAAAACTATTAAAAATAAAAGTATTAAAATATCACAATATAAATTTAATAAATCTATAATCACAATTTCTAAATTACTTAATAATAATCTACAATATCTTAAAAATGGTAATATTCTTAAAGATCGGTTACTAGATAAATATTTATTTAATGATTCGAAGGAATCTTGTATTTGTGAAAATATATTTAAACAACATATAGATGATAATTGTATATGTAAAAATTTAAAAACATATAAATCACAAGGTAAAAGTGGTGCATCTATTCATTCAATACAATGTTCTAATGACACAAATATATTAAAAGTTTTTCCATTATCAACATATTATATGAAATTAAGAACAGAAACTAACAAATATATATTTATTGAATTAGATGGTTTCAGTATCCAAACTCTTATTAATTTATATGTTAGTTATACTTTACCTAATAACACTATAAATATAATAAACTCTGGTGTATGTAAAAAACAATCTGATAGTAAATATTATGGATATAATTTAATGGAATTGGCGGATTTAGGAACAGGAGAAGAATTTATAATGAAATTATTAAATAGTAAAGTAAATGACCAAATTACAAATAATATAAATATTATAGATGAAACATATAGATATAAACTTATTACAAACTTTTTATTACAAGCTATTCTTATAATAGGCCATTTACAATCATCTGAAATAGAGTTTTTTCATGGTGACTATAAACCTGATAATGTTTTTGTAATTAAAAGTGATACTAATAAACATAAATATTTTACATTTAAAGTATTTAATAATATAATTAGAGTTAAAAACATGGGATTCGTTGTACAAATTGCTGATTTTGATAGTTCATCTATTACTATAAAAAGTAATATTAAATCATATTCATCAAGAACTTCATCAAGAACTTCATCAAGAACTTCATTAAGAACTTCAACATCATCATCACTGCTATCTCATACTAAAAATTATAGAATTATATCACAAATAAAATATAAACCTCTATTATCTAATTATGTTTCTAATATAATAAAAGATTATGGTGATGTTGATCCAGATAGTAATCTAGATAATAGTAATAATAAATACTATATGTTAATAAAAGGTTTTTTCATTAATAAAATGCTACCTAGAAAAATGGATCTTACAATGGCAATATTACGCGCTGCAGGTGTAAAATTTTACAGAGACTTTGATTTATATACATTCTTCGTTAAATTATTAGATAATATTACCATTAGAAAATATATATTATCTAATGATCTTGATAATACTTTATTGAAATTTATGAGCGATTCATTTAGAAAAACATATTTTAATAAACCATCTAATAAAATTACTATTTCTGAATCAGCATATATAACTATTAAAATATTAAATGAAATTAAAGAACCTATGAATAAAATATTCAATATAAATTACATAAACAATTTAAAAAAATTAAATAATTCATTACAATAGATGATATATTATTATCTATGTAGTTACAAATTCATATTATCCAAAGTATAATAAACCTAATAATTATTATAGATATTATTCATAAATTCTATATATGTTATATATGCTAAATATAATAATATTACTAATAATATAACTATTAATAATGGATAAAGTTTATTTAACCATGAATTTTGGGTACTATATCCAGATATCATATCATTATTAATTTTTACTCTTTTATCAAGACTTTTATATTTATTTTTTTTATCATCAATATAGGAATAATCAATATTTAATTGATCATAATCATTTTCTTGCCTACCCATAATTATATTATTCTGTTTAATACGTGAATCAATATTACTTATTTCATTATTTAAATTATTTACATATTTATTATAATCGCCATTAGCATCAAAATTAGCTATTTGTTTTTGTAAATCATTTATATTTATATCAATTTTACTAATTTCACTCTGGATTTGCTGAAGATAATAATTTTTCATATTTATAATTTGATTTATAACTAAAGCTTGGTCATTACTTGAAATATTGGTTCCTAGTATTTGAGAACTTTCAGCTATATTTTCATTATCATATGGAGATAAAGGTGTACCTGGTGTTACAGTTATTACAGGTGTTACAGGTGTTACAGTTATTACAGGTGCTAACGTTGTTACAGGTGTTACTAATATAGTATTACCAGACATAGTAGGCATATTATTATTTACATTAACATTTGCATTACTTACATCATCTCCACTATCTCTACTACTTCCACTTGTTACATCATATACTTTTTTTTGATTATTCATTGTGGTTTGCATATAATTTTCAATATTTGTATAATTATTACGGATTTGATCTTGTAATGCGGATAGACTATCTTTAATAGCGTTTAATGACATTAATTTCATATTATTACTTTTTATTTTTTGTAAAATATTTTCCTTAGCAACATAGTATTCAGAACCTATATTATTAACAATATTTTCAGTACTATTACTACTATCTTGTAATTTAGGAATCATTTGCCATTCCATAGATTCATCTTTACCATACACCAGTGAAATTGTATTATCTGTATCATTAAATTTTAGAAAGAAATCAGCAAATTGAGATGATTCTAGCATTATTTTATCATTTACTTTAGTTAAATGCCATGATGATAGAGATCCTGTAGTTGTTCCAGTAAAGGAAACTCCATATTGATCATCTGTAATTAAGTATTTACCATTGGAAGACATAATCATGTATAGATCACCTGATTGTGGTAACAATGTAAAATAAAGATCATCTTGAATAATATTTGAATCATTAATATTAGATACAAAATTAATAGTACTATCAGATTTGCATGTCATATAAAGACCTGTGCTAGATACTAACATGACCGGGCTATTATTTTCTCCTGCAATATTAGAATTTAATTTAGTGTCACGAGTATTATAGAGGGAATAATTATATGGCATACCTGTATCTGGAACAGTAAATTGTTTGGGTAACGAATTTGCAGATACAGATTTAAATGAGGCAGTACATTGGTTATATTGATCTGGAGTTAATAAACCTACAGACTGCATTTTATTACACCAATTTATAGTTTTATTCTTAATATCCTGATAATTTGTAAAACCTTCTCTATCCATATTACCATTATCATTATCATTACCATATTTTAATGATATACATAATATAATTATTAATACTACTACTAATATTAAACAAGCATTATGTATTTCATTATTAGAAGTTTTATTATTATTATTATTCATTTTTTATTTACTTATTACTTTACATATATATTATAAATAGTTTTATTTTTTATTACTATTACTATAAAACTATAGATTATATAAACTATAAATATTATAAATATTATAAATATGTAAAAGTATAAATCTAGAAAACTATAATTCTAGAAAACTATAAAAGTATAAAATGTAAAAAGTATAAAGTTATAAAATCTGTAAATTTAGAAAAGTATAAAATGTAAAAAGTATAAAGTTATAAAATCTGTAAATCTAGAAAAGTATAAAATGTAAAATGTAAAAAGTATAAAGTTATAAAATCTGTAAATCTAGAAAAGTATAAAATGTAAAATGTAAAATCTTAAAAATTCTAAATCTCTAGAAAAGTATAAAATGTAAAATGTAAAATCTTAAAAATTCTAAATCTCTAGAAAAGTATAAAATGTAAAATCTTTGTAATGTTGATTTTTTCCCGAAGGGTATTTTTGGCACGGCTTTTTTCTAAAAAGCTGTAAAGTCCTCTAAGTCTTCTAGATTGGCAGCATCTACATCATCACTATCAACATCATTTCCTTCTATTTCAATAATTTGAAATCCGTCTACATCTAGATCTATGAGTTCGTCAGGTTTAAGATGGTCAGCTCTAAGTCTTATAACATTTAACATTAATTCAACTTTTGTAGCTTTATCTTTTATCATTTTCATGTCTCCAATTGTGGCAGTCTTACATTTATTTATATAAGATGTCTCATTTTTAATTCTATCTTCCCAAAACTTATAAAACCTAGTATCTTCAAATCTATTATATTTAAAATCTTCTATAAATTCTCTTTTATTTAATCCTAATATAACTTTTGGATCTCCTAGAACTCTATTTAGCTCATCATCCGTTATAGATATACAATATTCTCTGGCCGATTCATTTTCTAAAGATAAAACATTATTCATTAAAGTTGTAGATTGTTCTTTATTATCATTATTATTCTTTATACCTTTTATAAAATTTATTATTCTATCTTTATTATCTACATTATTATTTCTAAACTCTGATTCTATAATATTCTGTAATTGTTTATCATATATCTCTGTCCTCATAGTTGTCTCAATAAATTCAATATTATCATAAATCGATTTTATAGAACTTTTGGAATATTCATTTTTACATAAATATAACATATGATGTAAAAAAGCTATACACCTATCAAACAGAGCATCACAAAATTCCTTAGATCTATAAATTGTTAAATTAAAATCCGTATTTAGACATGCTATCTCTGGACGACTCATATTAGGTTTATAGAAATTCTTATTTTCAATCTTGTTATAAATAGTTTTAATAATTTTAAATCCTGCTTCCTGTCCTGTAATCAAAATAGTTTTCATTTCATCAATTGGAATAGTTCTTACATCTTCAAAACCAAATGGATTAATATGTTGAATATTTATTGTATTGTTTGTAATATTTGTAGTATTGTTTATAGTATTATTATTAATAGTATTATTAGTAGTATTATTATTATTTAAAATTTGATTTGGAATAGAATTAGGTATTTCTTGAATATTAGTATTACTAGAATTAATATTTAAATTTTTATTAATACATGATTTAGATGTTCTTAAATGTCTATTTAATGAATCTTTTCTAGAAAATTCTTTATTACAAGTTATACATTTTATTGATACTACAATTTGATTTATATTTGTAAAAAATTCTTTTATTTCATCAGATGTTTTCCTACAATGAATAACTGTTTCAAAATGTTTTTTCAATCTGCTTGGATAATTAAATTCATAATTACAACAAGGACATATTCTATCTGACATTTTATAAATTTTAATATTTATAGTTTTGTATATTTATAGTTTTATAAATTTGAATATTTATAATTCTATAACTTTATATTATAATATATTTATATTTTTAAATTCATTAAATATATTTATAAATTAAATATACAACAATCAATAACACTTTAGTCACAATTGTATTCACTATATTAATGTGAAATATAGGTTAAACTATAAAACATACACATTTCCATGAACAGTGTGGAGCAGTCAAGTATATAATCATCCCAGTGTATATAAATGATATATAAGCGTGAAACATACTGTTGGGCGCAGTTTTTCACACCACCACATGAGGGAGGAAGGTTATGACATTTTTAAAAAAATTATTTTTATTTTGAAATTTACAATTATATAAAAAAAAAATATGTATTTCAAAATATACAAAAAAATACACTACGCGCAATTTTTAACACAAAAAATATAAACATACAAAGCATCTAAATACAGTTCTTACACAATTGTTTTATATGTAATAAAATCTATGTTTAGGTGTTATATTGCGTCACAGAACACAAAACACCACCACCACATACGAGAGAGGAAGGTTATGAAAAATTAAAAAAATTTTTTTTTATTTTGAAATTTATAATATTTAAAATATTTATTCTTAAGATTTTGTACATTTTATTTTTATTTGATGTCTTTCTAATGAATGTTTTTTTGTAAATTGATAATTACAAATATTACAAATAAATTTATGTTTTGTAAATACTTGACTAGTAGATACTTGACTAGTAGATACTTGACTAGTAGATACTTGATTAGTAGATACTTGACTAGTATTTTCAATACTTTTATTTTTATATAATTTAATAAATTCTTCTTTAGGTATTGCACATCTAGATGATATGTCTAGATGCCTTTTCAATACACTTGGGTATTTAAAAACTTCTTTACATTTATTACATGTTCTATCATGTTTATCATTTTCTGTAACTGTTGCTATAATAGTTATTAAATTTTTTTCTTTTTTCTTCTTCCTCTTTGCCTTTGCCTTAGCCTTAGCCTCTGCATCTGCTTCTGCCTCTGCATCTGCCTCCTCTTCCTTTTCTTTCCGTTTTCTTTCTACTCTTGCTTTTTTCCTCTCCTCCTTCCTCTTCTCTTTTTTCTTCTCATTCTCTTCATTTATCTTTCTCATCTCCTCTTCAATCCTTTCTTCCTCTTTCAAAATTTCATCAAAAAATTTAAATATTTCTCTTTTCATAGCATTCTTATTACCTTCAAAATATTCATTACCATAAAATAATTTTTGTATAAATTTCTCTTTAAATAATTTGATTAATTTTGCTTCACACATTTTAGAATTACTACATTTCATAGAAAATATAATTTTAGAGCCATTAGGATATTGTTTCATTCTGTTATCTAGAGTATGACTTCTACCAATTTTAAATATATTCAGATTTAGAGTATATAATTCTCTAGTATGTAATAAGTAAATACCTTCATCATCATCATTATCATTATCACCAACACCAATTATATTTTCACTCATTTTACATAAATAATATATATTATAAATATTATAAATTATATTGTTTCAATATCTTTATGTTATAGAAAAGAAAATACAAATAATATAGACATAAACAAATAAAAAATAAATAAAAAATAATAATCCAAATATCAATCCATATTCAAAATCCATATTCACAACCAATATTCACAACCAATATTCACAACCAATATTCACAACCATATTATCTAATTAGATTCAATAATAGATTTAATATTGCTGCTAGTGAATAATTCACCTTTGCGATTTTTCAATCCTTCTCTAGAACACCATCTAATAATACATCTAATAATAGATGTCTCATTTCGGCGTAGCCCTTGCGTTTCAGCCATACGGTCAAAGTTTTCGCAATATTCATAATATCTGCTTTTAATTCTAGTAATAGAATTATATTCATCATTACATCTTCGGCGTTTTCGAATACCGTTTTCATTAATATGTTTAAAACCATAGGGCGCTCTGCCCAAATCATGGCCAGCCGCTTTCAACCTTCTAATAGTACCCTTAATCTTTTCACTGGTATCATTACTATATTTCTCGGCCGTCTGTAATTCTTGTTGAACCATTGCCTTTTTAGCAGCAGTAATATCATTATTATAGATAATTTCATTTTTCACAAAATGTACAGAAATATTCCTTTTTGCCAAATCATCTAGAAATGATAAACCTTTTAAGAGATTCCTGGTTAATCTATCAACCGAATAGATAATAAGGTGACTGCCTTCTTCAAAATGAGGCGCCCAAAAGGCCAGATCATCACCTTTAATAGGGTCCAGGTTTTTACCATTGCGGCCAGTGACACCATTATCTTCCAAATATCCAAAGGGCACTAATCCGATTTTCATTTTAGTAGCATAATCTAGACAAGCCTGCTTTTGTGTTTCCAGACTAATATTATTCAAACTACTAACACGGGTATATATGATACCTTTATTGCTATTTAGTTGTACATTAGATTGATTGTGAGTATAAGTTATCTTATGTGTATTTAGAGCATATTCGCTAATATCACAGGCTTGTATTTCTTCAGTACGACCATCTAGAAATGTAACGATATATATTTCATCTGGGTGAGTAGAATTATTAAAGTTATTTTTGATAAAATCTTTAGGTTTTATCATTTTAATAACATTTTTTTCTTTTTTATCAATACCAAATGAATTATCTTTTTTATTATTATCAATTTGATGTCTATCTAGAACATTATCAAATCTATTAGCAAGTCTATCAAGATTGATATCCAGAGGCAGATCAAGATCCATATTCGCATTCGCATTCATATTAGCTTTCCCACCTTTGGCCGCTGGCTTAGCAACTTTTGGAACATTCCTAGGAATATTAAAGAAATTGCCAAATATAGGATTATTACCATTATTGATATAATTACCATTATTGATATCATTCATTTCTTGATCACCATTCTCATTCTCATTTCCATTATCATTATTTTCATCTTCAATAATTGGTTCTGGAACAATAAGATTTTGTGGAGGTTGAATTATAGGATTACGAAATTGTTGTTGATTCATCATCATAGGATTCATCATTGGATTCATCATCATTGGATTCATCATCATCGGATTCATCATAGGATTCATATATTGTAGCATTTGTTGTTGCTGTTGTTGTTGTAACATCAATTGAATTTGCTGTTGCTGCTGTAATAATTGTTGTTGTAGATTAATATTAGGATTTTGATTTTGATTACCAATCATATTACTATTCTTATTACCATTTCCATTACCATTTCCATTACCATTTCCATTAAATTTACCAGAAGACATTTTAGATAGATATAAATAAATATAAATATAATTATAATATATATTGAAATACATGGCTTAAATTCAATTTTTTAGTTATATTACATATTGATAAAATATAGATAAAATATAAAATATGAATCGTTTCAACTTATAGAAAAGATTATAGTTATAGAATAATTATAGAATAATTATAAATACTATAATAAAAATGTCAAGTAATTCATTTTCATCATTTACATCTATCTTCCAGAAGAAAACAGAAAGAAATGTTATTATAGATCCCTTTAGTTGCCTTATTAAATTATCCCTCTTGCGTTTTCTAGATTCCGGAACTAAAATAAGTATTTACCAGAATAGGATACATTTTAATACGCCATCATATGTTCAAGGTATAGTTAGGTTTATGTATGGTGATAATAGAGAACATTTACATAATCTATATTTACCTATACAAAAGTGTGTAGAATGGTTCTGGAATGATAAAAATATGGATATGACATTTATGTTTACCAATGCTGTAATAGGTTTAAAAATGCTTAAGTATGCTTATAATGAATATGCAACAATACAACATACTATTGATTATTATATTATTATATTAATGCAGAAAAATGCACACTTAACGGCAAAAATAGGAATTAGCGCTCTAGATATTGATAAAATAACAAATGGTATGATTAATGCTGAAAGCAAGATATTACCATTACCATTACCATTACCTATAGATAAACAACCTAAAAAGGAAGAACATGTAGATACTACCAATCATAATAATACCAATCATGCTAATCATACATCTACTAAAAATAAAAATAAACAAACTAAGGATATAGATACAAAATTAATAAATGAAATAGAACATGTTCCAGAACCAGAAAAATATTTATCACAAGACATACCAACTAAAGATATTCATAAATTTCTTTATGAATTATGGAATTTGCGTGAAATAGATATAGTTATAAATTTGTATAAAGAGATGGAAACCAAGCAACCTGGTGATGAAAGAGATAATATATATTCTAATATAATGAGCTATTGTTCCATGAAAGAAAATAAATTACATAATTATATTGAAGCTAATAGTAGTATCTTATGATTCATGTAAGACATTATCTTTCATAATAATAAATATCTATCATAATAATAAATATCTATATAATATTTTATAAAATGTTTAATCTAATCATGTTTTTATTTATGGTTCTCTTATTCTTTGTATTGACTCCTGGTATTTTATTTACTCTTCCACCTAAATCAAATAAAACCGTAGTAGCTTTAGTTAATGGAGTAATATTTGCTCTTATTTGGAATTTTAGTCATAAAATGCTCTGGAATTTGACAGAAGGTTTTAATCCTAATATTCCTGATACAAATTCACAATCATCTTCATCTGATGTTAATACATCTAGTAATGTTAATTTACTAACTATGCCAAATAAATCTGAAATATCCGATAGATCAGATTCTGGAAATATGAAAAATCAACTTTATACACCTGAAACCTCTAATATGAATGTTTCAAATATATCTGCAGGACAATCCTTTAACTATAGTAGTGATACCAAAAATCCTCTAATGACTAATCCTTCACCTATGATAAAACCAAATAAATTCGCCATATCAGATCCACAAAAAAATATGATAATAGATAATCCACCAAAAACAAATAAAATTACTGATTATATAAAATATTTTAATAAAAATGATTCAATAAATGGTAATATTATAGCTGATGATTATATGAATATAATAAATTCAAAAGAAAAAATTATAAATTTTATAAAATCAATTATTGATAGTAAACAAATTACTAACTCAAAAATAATTATCGCATATAGAAATTTTATGTCAGTTCTGAATAAAAATATTTAATAGCGTAGCAGCTTTTTAGAAAAAAGCCGCGCCAAAGCAGGATTTAGGAAATCCCGCGCGCAAATACCCGATGGGAAACATTTAATATTTCCCTTTATAAAATTTCCTGAAGGGTACAAGGGAGCTCGAGGGGCTGAAGCCCTCGCAGCAGCTTTTTAGAAAAAAGCCGCGCCAAAAATACCCGATGGGAAACATTTAATATTGTAATGTGTTAAATTTTTATATTTTTTATATCATTTTTCATTATATCATCTTTTATGAAATATCACTCTCGCAATGGATACCCTAGCAACGCTTCTTAACAAAGCCCTAGAAAATATCAATAAATTAAATGACGAGCTCAATAAATTAAAGACTTCTCATATTAATCTTTCAAATAAATATATATCCTCATGTTCAATAATACAGCAATTAGAAAATAGAATCGCAACTATTGAACGTAATATTAATCCAGAAATTGCCATAGATCAAACTAAATTATCCGAGCTCATAGTAAAAATATGTCAAGAGAATCCTGATAATTTAGGTCCCAAGGGTCCTATGGGTGATAAAGGCGACACCGGTGATACTGGGCCACAGGGTGCCGAAGGGCAAATAGGTCCCAATGGTTTTCAAGGTTCTCAGGGACCTCAAGGAAATCAGGGACCTCAAGGTTTTCCAGGTGATCAGGGACCTCAAGGTTTTCCAGGTCCTCAAGGCAATCCAGGCCCTCAAGGTCCTATTGGTTCGATGGGTCCTACTGGATTAAAGGGTCGTGATGGGGCAATGGGTATTACAGGATTTCAAGGTCCTTTAGGTAAAATAGGTCCTCAAGGTATTCCAGGTATTCAAGGAATTGCTGGTCCAGAAGGCAAACAGGGTCCAGATGGAATACAAGGAAAACCGGGTCAACAGGGTGCGCGTGGTCAAGAAGGAATACAGGGTCGTAATGGCAAGATTGAATGTAATTGTGTCTGTAAGTAGGAATTATGAAATCCACAATAAAAAGAAATCCGGGAAAAAAATAAATAAAATTATAATAATTTTGTCTCATTTTACTTTTTGGTCAGTGTAATATTTCCTAATTCATAACACCAACCATCATCCTCTTTTTCAATATATAGTCAAATCGCTGAGCTTCATCAACTTCCGAATCAGTAATAATTTCATCGGTAGGGTATTCATACGCATTATTAATAGATAGTAATATGTTCAGCATCATTCGACTATGATTGGTCTTATTTTTCTGACCTCGATGATATACATAGTTAGGCATTTCAATTAAGGCAAAAGGATCCGAATTAGCGCATCTAAACTCATAATCTACGCCACATTGAAAGCCTTTTGACTCCATGTAGTCTTTTGCTTCTGGTCTACTGAAATATTTATCGCTCATTTCCAACATTAGAGGGAAATATTTCATATAGTTCTCTTTATCATGAAAAAATAGGTATTCAGTGCCGTTTAAATCACTCAATTCAACCAAAGGTATAAAAAAACTAATACTGTCTCCTAGATAATCAATATGAAACAATTGGTCGGTACAATCTGGAGGCGCATTTATAAAATTAATTTGTAGCAAAGTATATTTTTCAAACGCATCTTTTAAATATGGACTTTCGTTTTTCAATAATTCAACCAAATATTCATATTTATTTACGGCCCATTTATTACAGTACAAAAGCTTATGATTTATTAATGTTGTTCCAGAACTAAAATGGGATAATTGTTCAGTTTGTAGTTTTTTTAATTCATTTTTCAATACATCGGTAACAGATTTTTCAATAATATTCATTTTTCATAATTTGGCTAGGGTTCTTTAGGCGATTAATAACTAATTATTAACTCTTATTATTTAGTTAGATAATTATTATAAATATTTATAAAAAAATGATTAAATATATTTAACAAAATATTAAACAAAAATATTAAACAAGAATTATCAAAATTATCAAAAAAATTAAACAATAATATTAAAGAAAAAAGAAAATATTTATCAAAAAAAACAAAACTTAAACGCACACTACCAATCTAGGCTTTAGATCCATAACCAGGAGTCAGCAAACTGTTATTTAATGGTGTATAATAATTAGCAACGCATTGAGCCCCATTGCCTTCTTTACATGTGGGTGGCGTTTTATATAGCCAATTGGCAAAGCCTCCCTGATTATTGGGATAAGTAGTGGATGCGACCGTGTAAAACTGACGGCGACCGCTGTTATGATTAAAAATATCGCTAATATCTTTGATGCAATATTTATTATATTCGTTTTCAATCTGGAGTTGGTTATCGGCTTTAATAGGATCACATGCGGAATCTCTATTACGACTATCGAATACAAGTGGATTCATAAAGGGATTGAGGGCATTTGGTTTAGAGCATGTTTTAATATTTAATATGTCTTTAAAACTTTCAGGGCGGCCGGCACCAGGTCCATTCCCGCCTCGACTACCATTTCCAGCGCCAGTATAATTATCATATGTAGTTGCCATATTGCGTTTAGTGAGGTCTTTTAGATTCCTTTGGTTAATATCATTTAGTTGAGCAGTGGGACCAAAGCTGGCGCGAACACCGTCTAATTGCTCTAGCCGGAATAGATAAAGTACATATGTAAGAATCATGACTATAATTGGGATATAGAGGAATAGATAATTAGAATAGAATAATGATAGAATAAGACCGATGTAAATGCTGAGTCTAACTAGGCTATTGATTTTTTCGGCATATGTCATATCATTATTAGGGAATATTTTTAGAGCTTTGTCTAGATTGAAAACGGAGTTACCCAGGTCCTGGAACCAATAGTTCTCATGAATAGAACTTTTTTGTGTATAAAAAACATTTTTAGTATTGGAAGGAATCTTATTTGGATTTATACTATATGAAACATTATTACGATCCATTTTAATATACTATATACTATATATTATATATATTATATATTTTACTATATATATCTCTATTTAATTATTTATATTATTTATATCATTTATATTATTTTTTTAGTTTTATTATAATATTTTATAGTTTTCATTTTCAGATCTATATCCATATTCATATCCATATCCATATTCTTTTTTAAAGTATATTTCCGAATTGGTAATGATTCCAGATACTTAATTAGATTACTCATATTTTTGAAGTTCATATTTGTATCTGGACTAATCCATAATTTCCTTTTCATTTCCCAGAACAATATAGATTATAATATATTATATTACATTACACATTACAATGTTTATAAAGTCTAATTTTTTTCGTATGCTTTACTAAAGATACATAACATCATGGATTTAATAACTCTTACTTTACGTAAAAATCACTTATGGTCGGCGGCTTCTGTATTAGGTTTAGCTGGTTTGACATATTTTACCAATAGATATATGAATAATCTTGCTTTAACAAATAATAAAACATATTTTAAATCTATTGAAGTTATACCTGGAGTACCTAATTTAAATATGCTAGATGTCATAAATCCTTCTGGACATATTATATATATATTTTGGAATGGCGATATGGGTTCCACATATTTATTAATAGATTTATTATTACAAGATAAAATAATACAACCTATCTATATTGAAAGATATACTATTATTAAAGAATTGGAAAAAGATAAATTGGAAAACATTGCGAAACATAATGATACTTTGAAAGATCGAAAGGGACAATATAAGAATAAAAATAATGCCGATTTCTTGAAAAGCATATCAAAGTTGAAGAAATCGCAAGAATATGAAATGAAGCAAATAGAAATGTTGAGATTAATGATTCTAGGACAGTATCCAGAGTTTCGAAAGAATTTATTACCAACTACATATATTACAACAATAGCCAAAGACTTGGAATATACCAGCAAATTCTATAATGCTCTTCAAGAAAGCAAGCCGGTTAGTAGTTATGATGGTATTGAATTAATAGAACAAATTGTAAGATTTCTTAAATATTATGATAAACTAAAGGCATCTAGTTCTAGAATAATATTAGGTTGTAATAAAGATTATAAGAATAGAGATTTATTATTAAATTTAATAAAAAAAAAGATTATTACTATTGAAAATATTGTTACTAAAGATAATATTACTCTGGACATACCTATTCTAGATATGGATAATAAAGATGTTAAGTTTATGGCAGTTGAATTCTTTCCAAATGATATAATGAAATATTTTTTACAGATAGAAAAAGAAAAATGAAAAGAAAAATGAAAAGAAAAATTCTAGAGATTCATAGATCTCCAGGAAATAATCACGGCCTAATTCAGGCATCATTAAAATAAACGGCGTCGTTTAAATTGGGAAGCTGCGCCATTTGGTTGCTGTTGCTGTTGCTGTTGCGGTCCAGTCTCGGGTGTTAGTGGCGCCCTAACCTCGTCAAAATTCAACACAACTGCTACAATATTAGGATTAGCAGCATGATGGCCATTAGGATTATTGCCATGATGGAGAATTGGAGGAGCCTGTAAAGGAGGTGGAGGAGGCGGTGTATGAAAACCATCGTCATCGTCATCGCCAATATTGTCATCTTCTTCTTCAGAATTGTAACCATCACCAAGATCACCAAGATCCTCAATATCCTCATTAAGAAGATCATCTAGATTCGGAAGATATACAGCTTGATTATCACTCATTTTCTGTAAAAGCAATATTTAATTACTAAATAGACAGCAAATGATAAAAAATTATAATATAAAAAAAAATCAATTTTATGCTAAAATACTAAAATTACCATTTTTTTCCATTATCCCAGTTCCCTAATCCCTAATCCCTAATCCCTAATCCACTTTTCTAACTTTCTGGAATATAAAATAGCTACTGAATTTGGCCCAGGTCATCATAGCTTCCGATTGCCGAATACGTCTTGTAAATTCTCTAGATATTTTACTAGAGCCCTCATATTGTGATAGCAAGTTGCCAGGTTCTTCTATAAATGTTTTAAATTCAATTAGTTTTAAACTATGTGCTTTCGCCTTTTCCCTCAAATATGATATATTGACCAAATTTTCAGTCATCATAGATCCAAATGTCTCATGATATACATTAATCTTATTACCAACAGTAATATTTTTGTATGCTCCAGAGTCATTAGTTATAGCTTTTCTAATAACATATATAGTTTGTCCATCAATTTCCCCTGTAATTTCAGGATGACTTCCCATTTCCTGTAAAATTTTACGACCATCTAGACAAGTTCCTATAAAGTGACCCTGTTCTAATAGATTTTCACTCACATTTCTCAGTAAATTATTGAGTTCCGTTTCATTATTCATCATATAGTGAATTGCAAACATACATGTAATCATATCGAATTTATCTAGGCCAACGCCTTCCATTTTTTTAAGTTTAGGTGTATTGCCCTTTGCGCGACCGTATAAAACATCAATGTAATATTTATTGATATTGTCGCGAACACATTCGCCGCTGGCAATATTTTCGCTCCCACTCCCAACTATTAGCATAGTTTTATCAGCTAATTTACCAATTTCGGGATTTAATAAAGCTGTTTGCATCATACGAGTAGCCGCACCATCTACCGAATTATTAATACTATCTTCATTAATATCTATACCTACTAATGTATGAACACCAGAATCAACATATCTGGCTAGATCTGCCAATTTGCCAACGGCCAAATCAAGGACTTTCGGTTTAATATAACCGGTAAGACCCCTTTGAATAATATATGATTTAATAAAGTTTGTAAAATTATTCATAGGCGCAGTTAATTTAGTAGTCTTTTTAGCACCTGCAAAGTAGGCAATTGTTTCAAGACTCATACCTTCCGCAGCCACACCACTACTCACATCACTACTAACACCGCTACTCACACCACTACTCACACCACTACTCACACCACCAGAAAGTAATTCTTTGGTAATAGGTTTATTTATTAATGACCAGGTAGTAACTGCGGTTCCGTACATATTAGGACTTTCCTTATCAGTACGTAATCTTTCCGGTCGCCATCGAAATAGGTCATCCTTAATATCTGCAGATGTTGTATAAGAACATTCACATATTACTCCATCAGTAAGAAATTGCCCATTACCGCAGACAATATTATCATTGCCATCAACCTCAAAATAGGCTTCGCCCATGTTGTTTTGGAGTTCCCCTTCTTCAGTATAAGTTCCAATAAATGGATCAGTTGCGAAGAATTTAAATTCCTGTGGAATACTCTGTATTTTTAATCCGGAATTAAGTAGATAGAAATTTAACTTATTATTGTCGGTGCTTTTAGGATTTTTACTTTGATATACTGCTGAAATTAGATTTACATGTAAATATTTCTGATTAGTTCCAAAATACTTATAAGCTAAACGACTAGTCCCCATTTCCTTTACAAATTCAACTTTAAAGTCAATTGTAAGGTGGTCTGCAGGTTTCCATTTATAATTATTATTCCAGCGGCCAGAATAGAATGGATTAGCAATATGCTCCCCTTCATAAGTTTGATAGATCGATAAGTTATTAGGAAGAAATATAAGTCCATCGGTCTTATAACTATATAAGTGACCCAATTCCAAATTACCGCCATATTTAACATTCATCCGATTTAATAGTTTTTCACAGTTTTCGGAGATAAGAGGTCTTTCACCATCTCTTAATGACTCATATGAATCCGGAGAGTTACTGGGTAAATATTCTTTTTTATAAAGCATAAATGGGAGTTTAACATTCGATTGGATTATGTTATGTCCGGTAGATGCGTGTTTAGCAGATTCCACTATACAATGATGACGACCAGTTTGCCTATTGAATAGGAATGGTTTAATCATAACATTTTCTCCTTTATAAATATAGGCATCGAATAAATAGAAATTATTTAATATCTTATCGTCTTCTGATCTGGAAATATATTCACCGTCTAGAATACTATTGGCTAGAGAAGGTATAGTAACACCATAATATTTAATGGTTTTCTTACGGTCAATACCAAATGCGCGCCCTTCATCATCAAAGAAGAGTAGGTTACGATCTCCATCCGCCTTATCGGTTACCAAATAATTAATATGAATATTCGTATTTGTTTTGGTATCTGGAATAGCTCGGCGATCGAGGGGAATAGCGTTGTTAAGTAATAAGTCTATTATTAATGGTCCAAAGAAGATATTCTTTTTAAGGCTTTCGGAAACTTTATATTTCAGTTCGGCGACCATTCTGGCTCCGCCCAACTGTGCGCGCTCCTTCTTAGTCCCCATTCCACCTCCACCTTCCATATCACCTTCCCCAGTATCATCTTCCGAATCTTCTCCACTATCTCCCGATCCTTCACCAGAATCTTTTCCCTCAGTACCACTTTCAGTACCACTTCCGCTATCACTTCCTTCATCAGTTTTCTTTCCACCACCGCCTAATAGTTTTGGCATATCATCTTCGGAATCAATATTAGCATTAAAATTTAATTCATTATCAGAATCCATAACTATATTACGTTGCCGATCTTTTATATCACCAACATCATATCCTAGAGATTCGTGTCTATCTTCACCACCCTTCATTTTATAGCCACCTTGTCCTCCTTGTCCTCCTTGTCCTCCGTGACCTTGTCCACCATGTCCTTGTCCACCATATTTTCTCTTTTGACTCGCTTGTCGTTCTACCATTTTTTCAGTAATGCTATCTTCCACAACCTTAATAAATTTCCTTTTTACATTATATTTTTCATCATTGCTAATTAGGTATAGGGATCCTTGGACACATTGTAAAACGGCGCCAATATGTTTAAAGAAATTAACAAATTCCTCTTGGACATAAGCATTTCGATCAGTAATATTCTTAAATTTCGGCTTATTAGTAGTTTTATTTTTAATGTATTCTACTTCTACCTCATAAGTTGGTATATTAGTAAATACTGCACTTTCCTTAATATTGCTATAGAAATTGGGAGCATTACTTATCATAACATTTTCATTAGGTTTATCTTCAACAGTTTTCCACCAGTTTTTAAAATTCATCTTAGATTCCGGAGGTGGTACAACAAATCCATAATAATTATTTTCTTTAACTTCCTTAACAGATATATAACGATTATTAATACTAATACTGCTTTTTACAATACTGACATCAATTTGAAAATCACCGGTTTTCTTTTTAAAAGAGAATATTTTCTTATAACGATAATTCTTTTTTAATTCATTCCAATCCCGAATCAATTCATTAATACGGGCTTCATCATTGTTAAATGATTTTTCCTGTTTCAAGTTAAATTTAATATCATAATTAGGTATCTTAACATTTGTAAGAAAGGTTTGAGCTTGTCCTTGGCCATGTGAGTTCTTAAATGATGCTTTAGTTTTTTCTTCAAAATCTATATTATTCCTAATTAAACTTAAATTTTCATTATTACAATAGGAATTTATGGCTCCGCCTTTAATTAAAACACGGGTATTTTTATATTTTGTATTTTCAGGGAAACTAACTGCTAGACGTAAAGATGTGGTGGCTTCAAAATCAGGCCGGCCTTTGAATCTTTTTATAATAGCAATGAAGTTATCATATGTAATATTAGGATTGCTACGATTATTAGAATTATTTATTAGACATTCCAATTCTAGTTCAGGATTATCAATAGAGTGCCGGAGTAAGTCAAGAATTTTATCTTTTTCACCAGTACGAGGATCTAGATGTATCATTTTTCTAGACACTATGTATTCTAGACTAAATTACTATCTAGAATTATGTATTATGTTATTATTAATTACATTGATAATATTTTTTTATATCAATTTTTTATCTAGATTAAAAAATATGAAAATTTAATAAGTAATCCCAATTCCAAATCAATCCAATAAAATTATTCTTCATTACCATATCAAACCTTCACTCCTTTACTACTTTGTTCAGCATTAGATAATAGTGTATTTTGCTTTAAATATTCAGATGGTAGATTATAAACTGTATTTAGTTCTGGAATAGATTGATTATAGATATTAGAGCATCTAAATTGATTAATATTGCCAGCGCCCCAACAAAAGCATTGACGTCCCATATCATTAGTTGCTGACCAGATGATACCATTGGAAATATTTGCGGGGGTTAACATAGTAATGGGAATACATTTAATATAGTCTAGGTCTGGTGTATCTGTTCCAGAAACTATTACGTCGCCTAGGCAAGCTGCCCCGGCCGGGGGAACTGGATGCCATACGGAAAATATTTGCCCATCTTGGTTAATATCGGAAGTCCATATTAAATTATATCTTACAGGATTAATTGAGCTAGATGTTAAAATGGAAACGGCTTTAATATTACTTGCTACATCTGCAATAGCAGTAGTTTCATCTAGAGGAGTATCACTTATCTTTACATATTGACACAGACCTTTATAATTATCAGTAAATGCTTTATGTTGAAATACCGATAAATAGACTTGTCTAGAACCATTAGATATAGTATTTTCAAAATTATCAATAGTATCATTATTACCCATATTAGCCATATTAGCCATATTAGCCATATTACCCATATTACCCATAGTACTCATACTACTATTACTATTACTCATACTACTATTACTAGTATTACTATTGTTTATGGTTAATTTATAATTTAAAACTGGTGTTTCAATTAGACTTGCAGTATTATCTAATATAAAATGAATATCCGATGCTGGTAGTAATGCTATATTATTTAAAGGAATAGCAATATTATCAACGGGACCTTGAAAATATTCTAGATTAACATTTTGGTTTTTAATATAAATTAAAATTACTATTATTGTAAGAAGTAATAAGATACCTAGAACTATATTTGATTCCATTTTATAAATATAACTATTATTTATTGATATAAAAAATTGATTATATATACAATATAGATATCTAGACAAATATAAATTATAAATATGAATCCAGATACTACTCCAGAACTAGATATAGATATAGATTTTGATTCAGCATCTCTAGAATGGAATAAAAATAAGAAAAGGAAAAAGAATGGTACGTATTTATATTTATGTAAATATAAAACAGAAATTCTAGAATGTAATGTTCCTAGAATGCTAAATACAAAAAATCATAAAGGTTATAAATTTAGTATATATTCTGACTATTGTAAAAAGCATGATAAAATAGATAAAATTAAAAACCTAAAGAGTAAAAATCCAAAGAAGACAAAAACATAATCCATATTCTCTAATAAACATATGGGATATATCTAGGTTTATCAAATCCATATATTTCTACTCGGAATTGACCATTATAAGATGGTATGGTTAACATATCTCCAGAACGCAATTCGTTACATCCTAAATCATCGTCGCATTTTCGGCCATCGCAAGAAATAGGCAATTTGAAGTTTTGAAATTTATCACTAGCTGTATAATAGTTCCATTTATTAGAACCATTAAAGGTGGGTCGGCCATATAAGGGCAATACATTAGAATCGGTATTATTGCCTGGTTGTTTATCAGTATTTTCTATATTTTCTTTATACATAATTCCTACTTGTTGGTATGACTGCATAGGTCCGCGGGAAGGAATATTTATAGGCGTTCCATAAGTATTTTGATATGAGCGCTCAGGTGGCAATAAGGGATTAACAATTCTTTCCATATTTTTATTAGCTTCATATTGATCATATGAAATCATATTAAGATTAGGACGCTCTGGGTTTACATCGCGATTATTTACATTTACATTATATTTAATACGTCCGGATGTTACTGTTCCTGTTCCGTCATGAGGACTTCGCATTAGATCATTAGGTTCAAAACCACCATCTTGGTCTATAGTAAAATCTACATCTATATTACCGCTTAAATTGCCATCTAATATCATTTGGGGACCAGAACGGCGTCGATGTTCTTCTACTATATCATTTTTTTTAACTCCCCTAGGTCTTTGCGTCATAATTAAAATACACATTATAATAAGGGCACCTAGAGCAATAAGACCCAGGGCCATTGCCCAGGTCATACAACCAGACATAATACTAAATTTATTCGCAGGACATACTTTACGTGATGATGATACACCTTTAGCCATTTTTAGATTATATAAATATACAAATATACAAATCTATAAATCTATAAATCTTTTTCTTACTACTATTCTAGGATATATTAATTTATTAGTAGATAATAATATATAATAAATATAATAATATAAATATCTATATTCCAGAAGCATGTCTTCATCTCCCTCACCATCTCAATCTTCCCCTTCCGCATGGAAATATTCAACTGATAAAATGGTTGCAATGTACTTGCGATTTGTAGCGCGGATAGTAATAATGGGTAGCGCCCTCTTATTTGCGGCGCACTTAGGAGGCTATAATCCTGCTAAATATTTAACTACAAATAAAGTTATAGGTGTCATTATTATTCTAGCTGTAGTTGCTAGTATTCTTTATTATGTTGTAGACCGCAATTTCTATTTATCTTTTCTTGGATGGGCTGTTTATCCTTGTGGTTCTCTTGCTGAAAAAGTACCCTTGAACGCAGATACCAGCATTACCGTTACTGTTCCTCCTAATGTTAATGTTATCTATTGGGCCAGTGAACCTTCTAAAGCGGAAGACCAACCTATTGATAATCCATGGGATGCCTATGCCAACTATGATAATTCTGGTGTTGTTAGAGCTGATTCTACTGGTAGTGCAGTATTACGTTTCCGTTCTCCTAGTTCTTATCAAGTAGGTCTATTTAATCGTACACTCACAAGACACGTCCATTATCGTATTTGTAAGCACCCGGGTATGTTATCGGATGTTAAAACGGTAATGATCTAATCTTTGTATCCATATCCTTTTTCCAATTTTTCCAAATTTTTCCAATATTATCATTTTATCATGTAATAGTATGTAATAGTATGAAATATAATATATATATAAATTATAAAAACAAAAAGAAGAAAATAAAATGCAAAGTTTAGTTTTAGTTCTCCTTGTTCTAGGTTTAATAATGATGGCTCTAGGATATCAAAAAAAATTATTAAATAATATGGAAACAAAAACAGTTGTAGAATATAGGTTCATACCTCGTAGTATTTATGAAGATCAGTTTGGACCAGTTAAGCTCGAAAGCTCATTCCAGGATATGTTTGAAAAACAAGATGTCTTTTTTAGGATGATCTAGCGAGGGCTTCAGCCCCTCGAGCTCCCTTGTCGAAGGAACCCATGGTTCCCTTTATGAGGGCTGAAGCCCCTCAAGTGACGAAGGAACCCATGGTTCCCTCGAGCTCCCTCCTTTACGAATATAAAATTTTATCTTTTACCGGATATCCGGATAAAGATTTTAAAAAGTATTAAAAAATACGTTAATTTATAAATATAATAATAAAAATAAAAATATAAAATCTAACTAAATTCCCTATTTCCCGAAGGGTATTTTTGGCGCGGCTTTTTTCTAAAAAGCTGCTGCTGCTGCTTCTGCCATTTTCCGTTGTAACCAAGGATCATCGGACATCAAAACTTCAGTCTGTTCTTCCACAGTAATTTCCTTAGAATTCTCACCGCCTAGTTCCAAGCTTTGCGTAATTGCCTGGGGTTTTTCATCTACAGGAGTTGAAGTTCCACCGGTACTACCATCAGTTTCCTCACTAATATTCATTAAGGCATCTAGAGTAATACCTTTTGAATCAATAAGACCAGTATCATTCAAAGTACTAACAACACTACTATCTACATCTGGTTTATTTCCGGTCTTCAAAGAGTCGCGGAATTCGTTCATTTTGTTAAGTCCTTCTTGATGTTTCAAGCGGTCTTCCGCAGATAAGGCATCTTTCTGGCGCTGAGTCTTCTGTTCTTGATAAAACATATCCTTCTTTGCCTCATTAGATTTATATTCCTTAACCAATTTATTCAAATCATTATTCATATATTCAATATCGTCAATTTTCTGAGGATTAGGATCCCAAGGGCACCAATACCCGATTTGCCCAACAAATACATCAAATAGAGCATCTTGGCGTTGTAAAACAGAAGCGCGGATATCTGCTTCCCGTTTAGTATCAAATACACCGCGGACCTTAACACCGCGAACACTAGTGCGAAAGTTATTTTTCTTATCAAAATCTTCACCAATTTTTTCCTCATTTTGAAACTTGAAATCCTCCATTTTATCCTTGAATTGCTCAAATGTAACATCATACTCTTGGCAAGACGCCGCAACGGACTTCTTAAGAGCAATAACATCGGTAATATCAATTTTACCATCATCAGAAGCATCAATCATCTTTGCCAATGTTTCATCAATCATAGTAGAAAGCTTCTTATTAACAGCACGTTCATAATGGTAAAACATAAATTGGTCTTTCTGGATAAGTATTTTTTCGGGACTTACAAAAGAAATACAATAATAGTTTTGACCATTTAAAGGCTTATCTACATCTAAATAATCTTCTTCAATATCATTGGATTTAAGAGAAGTATTAGTTTCGGCATCATCACGGCGATTACGAGGCATTTTGTATTAGTAAATTAGTTGGTATAAATTTATCTAAATAGTATATAATTATATATTTATATATAAATATTCTTTATATTATGATATAATATAATTAATTAATTATTGATATTTGTTATTTTATGATTTTTTATTTTTAAAAATATGACGCATAGGATAATAATTATCTAAGTAATATCATAGTAATATCATCCTAATACTAATAATACTAATAATATTAAAAATGACAAAGAAAAATAAAAAACATTCCAAACAACACTCTGGACAACATACCAAACCAAAAACAAAAAAACATATATTAAGACCTCATATAATTGATAAATATTGTGGAATATATAAAACAGATATAACAGGTAAAGAAACTAAAGAATTATATAAATCTTGTAGAAAAGTTAAATATTGTAGAAAGTATAAATGTAAAAATATAGATTCCAAATTTACAAAAAGAAAACTTAAGAAATTAGGTCCTGAATTTGATAGTTTAATTATTAGATCTTTGAATATAGCTTGTCCAGAACCTATTATAGAAGATGAAACTGAAGATGACCTATCTAAAGTATCATCTAAGACATCATCCAAGGGAGTATCATCTAAGTCATCATCTAAGGCATCATCTAAGTCATCAAATCACGAAGATATGGATAGATTACAATGTGAAAAGAGAGAATTAAAAAAGATTTATAAAGAACATGATATGGATATATTACATAATAAAGTATTACAATGTGATAATATTACTTGTAATAAAGAACAAAAGAAGTTTTATAATAATATATTTAATCAAAAAGAATTAAAATTAAAAAAAAATCAAAAACAATTATTATCACGAAAAAATTTAGAAGATATTGTAGATATGGAAGCTATTGAGAGAGGGGATTGAAATGACTAGCTTGAACTCTGCCACTAGGATCACTAGAACTAATTCCCTTCCATCGTGTATTAGGGGCCCAGCATTTAACAGTTTTTTCCCGATTAGGGAATAAAGTTTCAAATATCTGTCTATAATAAAATGCCTCTGTAGTTTGAGGTGTATTATAGGGATATAAGAATTCCCTATTATTATAGGCCACTAGAGATTTATCTCTAACCTCTTTATCGGTATCATTCCTTAAAGTATCAATCCACCTATAAGTAATCGAATCGCTGAATTGCTCCTTTTGCCTCCATAAAACATCAGAGGGTAAGTAGACAGGTATGCCATTCTCATAAATATCAAAAGCCTTTCTCAATATATATTTTTCAATTCCATTTTGCGTTTTTACATCCTTATGAATATTAATACATAATTTAACAAATTTAGAACAGAGAAAGGGAACCCGCAATTCCAATCCATTGGACATAGTACTCTTATCTGCTCTTAAACAATCGAAATATCCCAAATCTAATACCCGCCTCTTACATTCCAATTGATGTTCTTCGTCAGTAGGAGCCTGGTGGAAATACAAATAGCCACCCAGAATTTCATCAGAACCCTCGCCGCTTAAAACCATTTTAATACCTAGTGACTGGATTTTCTGGGCCAATAAGTAATGCGGTGTAGAAGCTCTAATAGTTGTAATATCATATGTTTCCAGATTATTAATAATAGTAGGTATGGCATTCATTCCATCTTCCACAGTAAAACTTATTTCATGATGCTTAGTACCTAGGAAGTCGGCCACTTTCCGGGCATAAGGTAAATCGGTACTATCCTTATCACCTATACTAAAAGTATGAATATCTACACCTTCCCCGTATATTTCCGGATGTGCCCTAATATATTTCACTACCACACTGGCTACTAAAGAGCTGTCTAAACCACCGCTCAATAATATTCCAAAAGGCACATCCGCCATTAATCTTTTAATAACGGAATCTTCAAAGGCAGTTTTAATTTGATTCTGTAATACATTTTGTTCTTCCTGTGATAGCAAGCCTGATGGCTCATAATCATACACACTGCCGCCATCAATACTCTGTCGTAACCAAGTTCCATCTGGAGTATCTTGAAAATATGGAATACTCTCTATAACCGGATTTTTAACATCAAAATAAAGATAATGACCTCCTGGAACTACATTAACACTAATACAATCTTCCATAACTCTCATTTCACTAGCGACTTGGATAATACCATCCTTGGTCATACCATAGTAAAGTTGGGTGATACCAAAAGGGTCTCTAGCTACTAAAACCATATCGGTATTAGTATCATGAAGAATAAAACTAAATTGACCATCAAGTTTCCCAATCATGGAAGCAATTTGATTATGAGACAAAGTTGAATTCTGTGCCAAAGCCGAATACATAGCCATAATAGGCTCACAATCACTTTTTGATTTATAATTATACTCTGGATACTCATTTTTCAATTCCTTGTAATTAAATATTTCACCATTCACACAAAGAATAAGATTATCATTTACAAAAGGCTGATTCCCTCCGGTAGGATCAATAATGGCAAGTCGCGTATGTGCAAAGCAGGCATATTTAGTTTGATAAATACCAGTTCCGTCTGGACCCCTATGCTTTAACTTCTGTGCTGACTTTATAGCTTGCGACTTTAAATAATTACCTATAATAGGCTTATGCGATAATAAAGCAAGAATACCACACATTATAAGTATATATCTAAGTATATATCTAAGTATATATCTAAGTATATATCTAAGTATATATCTAAGTATCTGGTTATCTGGATTATCTAGAGTATCCTATTTATTAGATATGTTCTAAATGAGTAATATTAGATAAGTTTTAAGCTTATATTTTATTTAAGTTTTTAACTCATAATTTAACTCATAATATAATTTAATATAATTTATTTTATTTGTAAAATGTAATAATCATATTATAATCATATTATAATCATATTGTAAAAATGGGTAATCTACCTATCTGGATCTGGGCTATCTTTAATCTATTAATTGGTATCTGGGAGATATATATATTTAAAAATCGTAGTAATCTTGTTCTGGAAAAGGAAAGTTTATGGGAAAAAATAAGTAATGGTACAACATCAATCAATACATTCTTTGTAGATGCCTGGGCTGAATATACAAAAGTCGATTCTAGATATATAAAACAATATAGTCCTACACAATATGTATGGGGATTTGAATTATCAAATGCGGTTCTAGCAATAGTATTTATATTAGTTTTATTTATGAAAAATGGAAAAACAGAAACAGAAATAAAATCAAAAATAAAATGGATTAAATATATTTTAGTATTAGAACTAATAAATTGTATCTTATATTTCTTAACATTAGGTATTGAAATTATAAATGATATTATAAATAATAAAAATGATAGTAATTCAATATTAAATAATATTAAGCAATATGCTGCCGCATGGAAGATTCCTGTCTATTACTTAATTTCTTTTATATGGATAATTGTGCCTCTAATATGCTACTATATAGTCTGTAGATATAGTATCTAGTATCTATTTCTATTGTAGAACCGAATGATAAGAGGGTTTAAATCTTTGGGAGGAATCCATTGTACAAGGCATAACACTAAGTCCATCACTATTTAATTGAAGACATTGATTAGGATCAGTACTAGGATTAACAACATAGAAACCTAGCATTGTACTATTTGTATTTAGTATTTTTTTAGTATTATCACTGGTAATAGGAGTATTATAATCAGCTAAATTATTTATTTGTTTTTTATAGAATTGTTGTGATGGTAAATTTGAATTGCAGTTTTGAAAAGACCAGTTAGGAGGGGAAGGATTACCATTTGCCATTGTTGACATTGGATTAGGACGTTCATATTGTAAACAACCTCTATTTCCATATATTAAATAATTGGGATATTTACTTTCATCTCGACCAGCATTACCATTTAATGGTGAAGGGAATTCTTCTACATTTAACATCCTCGAATTATACATGCTCTTCATAGATTTTACAGGAGCATAGTTATTATTTTGCTGCAGGGCGATATTAGATTGTAATCCCATTAAATTTGATTGTAATTGTTCTATTTTTTTATTTTGTATATGAATATATGTATCTAGAGCAGCATTGTTTAACTGATTAGGATCATCCATAAGGGATATTGCACGATTATAAGAATTTACATAATTATTTATACCTGGAGTATCATTACTATTAAGTATAATAGAATTTACATTATCAAAATGCGATTTCTGGTTATTATAATTATTATAGTTATTATCCATTATTTTTTTTATTGGTATATCTCTAAAATTATTAACTACTGTTGTAATTGGTACTGTTGTACTTGTACTAGTATAAGATTTTATTACACTATACTGGGCATCTAAAATTTTTTGTTGGGCATCTAAAATTTTTTGTTCTTCAGGAGTAGGAATATAAGATGTTGTAGTAGTTGCTGGTATTGTAGATGTTGTAGTTGTCGCTGGAATTGTAGATGTTGTAGTTGTAAGTGCTGGTATTGTAGTGCTTGTAGTAGTAGTCGCTGCTTTGGTGGATGTTGTAGTAGTTGCTGGGATAGTAGTGCTTGTAGTTGTTGCTGGGATAGTAGTGCTTGTAGTAGTAGTCGCTGCTTTGGTGGATGTTGTAGTTGTCGCTGGGATAGTAGTGCTTGTAGTTGTCGCTGGGATAGTAGTGCTTGTAGTTGCCGCTGGGATAGTAGTGCTTGTAGTTGTCGCTGGAATAGTAGTGCTTGTAGTTGTCGCTGGGATAGTAGTGCTTGTAGTTGTCGCTGGGATAGTAGTGCTTGTAGTTGTCGCTGGGATAGTAGTGCTTGTAGTTGTTGCTGGGATAGTAGTGCTTGTAGTTGTCGCTGGGATAGTAGTGCTTGTAGTTGTTGCTGCTTTGGTGGATGTAGTTGTTGTGGTGGTAGTGGTTGTTGTAGTAATAGGAGATGTAGTGATGGGAACTGTAGTAGTTGGTAATACTGATGCCGAAGAACTTAAAGTAAAAGCATTTATAATATTAGTATTAGTAGTACCAGTAGGTATAATTTTATTTGTAGATGGAACTAAACTGGAATCAATTACAAAAACTTTATGAGCGTTATCTACATGTGGAACACCAGTAACATTTAAAATAGTTCCGAATGTTCCAGTTGCTATTAAATTATCATTACTTTGATTACTAGGATTTGAAGGTAGTTTAGTATTAAATAATTTAATCATTATATTATTTACTCTATATTCACAACAATTAATTCGTGTAAATATCTCAACAGCTGATACATTAATAGGTGTTTTAAAATTATATACCCAAAAATTAGGGTTATTTGGGTTTGTATGTGAAAAATATGTTCCATTCCATTCACTAAATGTTTTATTTAATCCATTATAATTATTACCATATGTATTATTTATAGATATAGCGTTTGATAATGTTCTAGTAGGTTGTAAATTAAGTGATTGAATACCTAAGTGAGCATGTCGTGGTCCATACCAGTCAAGAGTTGAAGACTGATATGGATTAATGGTTGCGGTATATCCATTATTCGGATCTAATAAATTAATAAGATTACCCTTTTCATTATATATAAAAACACCCCCTATACTTAAACCATCAGATGTATTAGATATATATATACTAGATACATTTGATACATATTTAATTATTGGTTGTAGTGTATTTCCGTCAAAACTAATTTGTGATAATCCACCATCTACTATTTTCCAGTTTTTATCACTACTATCAGTATAATTAGCATTATAGTAAATACTACCAGATGAAGATACACAATAAGCTTGACCATTTGAATAAGATATATTTACACAACCACCATTAATTTTTGTCCAATTAGGAACTGTTTTTATATTTTGATTGGCATAATATATTAATCCATCCCCATTTGTTTTAGAAACACCCATTACAATCATATTATATCCATCAAAACTAATTTGTGATAGAACATCTGTAATACCATTAGGTATTTGAACCCAATTTGATGTAGTATAGTCAGAACTATACCAAATTTTACCAGTAGTATCTACACCAAATATTTGATTATTAGAAAAAGAGATATTAGAAAACAATACATTAGGAGGATTTGTAAGTGGTGTCCAATTAGGATTAGTTTTTATATCTTTATTAGCATAAAAAACATTACCAGAAGGATTTACACCAACTACAATTAAATTAAATCCATCAAAACTAACTTGTTTTAGTCCACCAAGGATTTGATTAGGAATTTGATTAGGAATTTGATTAGGAATTTGAACCCATCCTGATGTAGTATAATCAGGATTATAGTAAATTATATTATTTCCATTTACACCATATACTTGTTTATTAGAATAAGATAAATTTTTTAATCCTCCTTCTAGTAGTTTCCAGTCAGGACTAGTTTTTATATTACTATTACCATAAAATATATTCCCTCCTGAATTTACACCCATAATCACTGGTATTAATTCTGTTGTAAAATGTTCTTTTAATATTATATTTTTATTTTGCCTATCATCCCCACCATTCATTAATTCATTATAAGTATAATATAAAATGCCTAATATAACTATTATTATTATAATATATATTATCATTTTTTGATTATAAGATAATATAAACATATTGTTGTCAATATAACTAACTATGCTCTAATATATAAATAAGAAGAAAATAAATAAAAATTATAAAACACAAATAATATAATACAAAAAAATATAATTTTCACCATGTAATGTAATTTATTTATGTAATACTTACAATTCTACCGTACATTAAAAAATATTATGATGATGATGCGCTAACAAGACCAGCATTAGATTTTAATATATCATTAACTATTTTATCAATAGTAGTTTGGTCAATAATTTGTAATGGGGCTGGTTCAGATAATGATGTATCAACAATTTGTAGAGTTACAGTTCTAGATATATTATTAATATCAGTTAAAACTAAACTATTATTATTATTTTGAATTTTTACCACTTGATCAGTATTTAGTAATGGATATTGGGTTATATTTCTTACAAGAGAACCATTATATAATACCATATAATATTTCAATAAATTAGGATTTGATGATATATCAATATTATTAGGCAATAAGAAATTACATTTAGGGTCAATATCACTACAATTTACAATAGTTGATATTTTCTTTATTAAAAAATTATTTTTATCTGTTGAATTTGCTAAAGTTAAATAATATAATTGTGTATTATTTGTAGATTTTATTGGAATGAGAGACCCAAATAGTGTAGTACTTGTTTTAACATCACTGAAAAGTTCATTTTTATTATAGCAACTGAAATTAGTATAAAAACAATTACTAGTATTAATACAACTAGTTTGATCTTTATCAAATATATGACAATCTAGATTTGTTGCTACAGGAGGTATATACATAGTTGTAGTAGTATCTGGTATAGTAGTAGTGGTAGTAGTGGTTGTACTAGCTGGCATAGTAGTAGTGGTTGTAGTAGTGGGTGGGACAGTATTACTAATAGTATACACAGGAGGCATATACATAGGTGCGGCAGTTGCCGGAATAGTAGTGCTAGTAGTAGTTGCTGGAATAGTAGTGCTGGTAGTAGTATCCGGAATAGTAGTGCTGGTAGTAGTAGTAGCCGGTATAGTTGTACTAGTGGTAGTAGCCGGGATAGTTGTACTAGTGGTAGTAGCCGGTATAGTAGCCGGTATAGTTGCAGGGATAGTACTGGTTGTCGTAGTAGTGGTAGTGGTAGTGGTAGTAATAGGAGGTGTAGTGGTGGGAACTGTAGTAGTAGGTGTTAATGATGTCGAAGGACTTAAAGTAAAAGCATTTATAATATTAGTATTAGATCTACTACCATCAGTAGGTATAAATACATTTGTAGGGGGAACTAAACTAGAATCAACAACAAAGACTTTATGGGCATTATCAGCATCGCATAAACCATTAGGTATATTAGCATTTTTATTACTATTTGCTATTATAGGACCAAATGACGATGATGCTAATAATTCACTTGAGATAATATTAGCACCTAAACCAGTAGTTGTTCCAGGGTTATGTTTTTTATTCAATAAACTAATACTAATTTGACAAGTAGTTGGACAACAATCAGATCTTGTAAATATTTCAACAGCAGAAATATTTACAGCTCTAGGAAAATTATAAATCCAATAAGCTGGTTTATCATTACCTGTTATTGCCATAGTACTTTCAGTAAAATCCATTATTGATTTTTTTAATCCTATAAAATTATTATTATATGTATTATAAGGATATATAGCATTATTTAATGTTCTAGTAGGTTGTAATGTTAAATTTTTAAAAGCATTATCAGGAGGAGTATTTTCACGCCAATTAGTAGATTGAGTAGATCCTCCAGCTATATTTTGTATAAGGTTACCTTTATCATCATATATAAAAATCCCAGATAAAACAATAAGATCTATAGTATTTGAGATTACAATACTTTTTACACCAGCAATATATTGTATTACAGTATTAGGAGGTGTTGTATTAATAGTTATACCAGAACTTATAGTCATTGGATTAATAATATTAGTATTTTCACTTCCAGAAGCTATTGTATCATTGGTAGATGGAACTAAACTTGGATCCACCACAAATACTTTGTGGGCTTGATCAGTCAGATTACCTGTAACTTTTCCAAATGTACCAGATGCTATTAAGTCACTATTAGTACCTTTTTGTATATAAGTTTGTATACTTCCCATATTTGTAAAATTTGAACCTTGAATAATTTTATTATATAAATTAATTGTTAAATTATTTGTTCTATCAGGACAGCAATCTTGTCTTGTAAATATTTCAAAGGCGGAAATATTAACAGGTTTTGTAAAATTATATAACCAAAAACTTGGATTATTAAATTGTGTACCTGTCGTATAACCATAATTCCATTTATAAAAGAAATTATTTAAACCTATAAAACTATTAGAATAGTTATTATATGGGTATATAGCATTAGATATATTTCTATTAGGTTGTAGCATTAGTGATTTTATTGCATTATCTGGATATTGATCCTCCATAGATGATTGTTGTGGATTAGGACTTGAACCTGTTCCTATTCTATATCCATTTTCTGGATCTAATAAATTAATAGCTTTACCATTTTGGTCATATATAAAAACACCGGATAAACTTAAAACATTATAACCTGGTAAATATATAGCAATACAAGATACACCCGGAACATATTGAATAGAAAATAATGGTGTTTGGAGAGGTAAATATTTTGGTATCTGTGATATTATTGATGAAGTTGAAGTAGAACTAGCGGATCCCAATTGCATAGTATTAATAATATTAGTATTATCACTTCCAGTAGCTATAGTAGGATTGGTAGATGGAATTAGGGAAGGATCAATTACAAATACTTTATGGGTTAAATCCTCGTAACCAGCACTAGCACTAGTATTTTTAACTTGTCCAAATGTTCCATAAGCTAAAGTATTTTTTGAAGTAGGCATAATATTTAAATCAGTATTACCAGTAAAATTTGTTTGATTAACAGGGGATAGTACTATACCACCAGTATTACCAGTAAAATTTGTTTGATTAACAGGGGATAGTACTATACCACCAGTTTTAGAAGTGAATATTATAGGAGTATTTAATAATACGAATTGCAAATTATTTAATCTTACCCCTTTGTCTTTAAAAGAATTAGCTCTACTATCACTGAAAATTTCAACAGCTGATATATTTACAGGAGTATTAAAATTATAAATCCAATAATTAGGTTTTTTAGTCCCATCACTATTTGTTTCAGAATAATTATTTATATATTTATCATTAGTAAAAGTCATAAATGATGTGTTTAAGCCACAGAAATTTGAGCTATAATTATTAAATGATGATATAGCATTATATATATTCCTATTTGATTGATAATAATAAGTATTTAAACATCTATTCGCACTTAGATCTCCATTTTGAATATATTGATAAGGATTACTATTATAATAACCAGTTGATGGATCTTGTAATTTTTTATCAGAATTATTAACAGGATCAATTAAATTAATAGCATTTCCATTTTTGTCATAAATAAATAGACCTGCTAAAGTAATGGCAGCATTATTATCATTATATATAGCAATGCTTTGAACCCCCGATACATATTTTAATGGAAAATTATATGTATCTAATGAACTTGCTAATCCTGTAAAAGCATTAATAATATTAGTATTATTGTATCCTGTGGCAGGTATAAAGGCATTAGAAGATGGTACTAAACTAGAATCAATCACAAAAACTTTATGGCTATTATTTACATTTGATACAGAATTCCATGGATCTATATTTGGGCCATATGTTGCTGTTGCTATTAATGTTTTATCTGGATTAGTAGTAATATATCTTTGAATAGGATTAGATGGACTATCATTATATAAATTAATAATCATATTATGTTGTCTAGATATCGCTACGTCAGTTCGTGAAAATACTTCGACCGCGGATATATTAAGTGGATTATTAAAATTATAAATCCAATATCCAAATTGACCTTCATTTGTATGTAAAAAATTTGTTAAATATCCATTTGGCCAACTAGTAAATGTATTATTAGGCAAACCAGCATAATTATTTTCAGATGTATTATGCATAGATATGGCATTAGATAATGTTCTAGTAGGTTGTGAATTTTGTATATTTAATATCCTACTAGGTAATGTATCATATTTATTTGAGGATGAAAATGGATTTGGTGGACTACTAGTTGTAGTAAATCCATTTTTAGAATCTAATAAATTAATACTATTACCCTTTTCATCATATATAAAAATACCCGCTAATTGTAATGAATCAAAAGGTGTAGTATTATTATATATAGCAATACTATAAACATCTGATACATATTTGATTGATGTTGGAAGTGTATTTGTGAATTTAGCCTTCTTCCTATTACTGAACCCTTCTTTACTATTACCATTATTACCATTCACATTCACATTCCCAAACTTTTCATTGCCATTGCTACTTGACCAATAATTATATAATAAGTATAAAGTGTATATAAATAGTATAAATACTACTATTATAAGACCAATTATAACTTTTTTTTTTAATGATAAAACCATTATAGAATATAATCTATATTACTATATTAGTATTACTATATTACTATATTTTACTCTATAATAATAACTTATAATATTTTTGATTTCTATACAAAATGTAAATAAAATATAAAATATAAAACAAAAATATAAAACAACAAAAATTCCAAACATAGAAAAATAATCTACTTCAAATAAAAATATTTATTGTAGTCATATTTTTGATTATTTAATGATAAAGATGATGGTACTGGAGAAGGAGCATTATATACACTATATTGACCAGATAATTGCGTAGTTCCTTGTGTAGATACTTGTCGTCCAGATACATTCTGGCCAGATTGACCACATTGTCCATTCATATTATTTAGCATAGGAAATAGAAAATTATTACTTCCTGGACTATATAAACTACTACTTGTACCTGTTTGATTATTAGATACACTTATTGAGACAAAATTAATAAGAATAAATATTATAAATATTACTAATAGAATACCAATTACAAAATCCATTTTTAAAAATATATACTTAACTTTGTATTTATACTTATGCAAGAAAATATATTAGGAAATATATGTATCTAGAATTACATGTATTTATAATTATTACATAGGTAATCCTAATGGAGTAAATTGTCCGTGAGCCATTTTTCTTAATCTTTGATATTTTTGTATTCCTACATCCATTTTACGCGAAATTTTATCATAAAAACCAGAATATAACCCTTTATTTAATACACTAGGAGACTTTACACCTTTTTCAACAAGATACTCATCCCTGGAACGTAAATATGATTGATAAGCAAGTAAGTAATCCGGTAAATCTTCGTATTTTCTATTAGCAATCGCAGCTTTAATATTATCCCATTTAAGAAAAGGAGGAGTGTATTGATAATATTTAGGAAGGATATACCATTGTACATAGCCCTTGAATTGATCTACATCACCTCTAAACATACTTAATAATGTATCGGTTTTTGTTAAAAACTCACCTTCTTCTGTATATTTAGCATTACCAAAGAATTTTTGCATTTCATCTAAAAGTTTTGCTATATCATTACCAGTAATAGGTTGATCTCCTTTTTCTTCCATACTCTTAAAATAAAAACCACCCTGATAATTACTTTTAGTTTTCCCTTTCCCTTCTTTCCCTTCTTTCCCTTTCAAAGTTGAACCTTTAGTATATATTTTTTCCATACCTGAATCTTCATTGATATTATTATTTGTATTTTCAGCCATTATCTGATTCATAAGTGCATTTTTCTCTTTAGTATTATCTATTTCTTTCTTTAATTTTTTACAACTATCATATAGTTTTTTATATAGTATATCTAATTGGGAATCAGTAGTATTTTTATTTATATATTTATTATGATTACGTATTTCTTTTAATAAATTAACTATAGTTTGCTTTATAATATTAGGTTTTGTATTATGATTTATAAGTAATAGAAAATAATTTATAATTACTCTAAAGAATAATAAAAACTCAATTTGATCATGTGATAATTTTACTTTTATAAGTTGCTTTCTAACTCCATTACGCACTCCACTACTCGATCTTTTACTTACTCCATTTTTCACTACCTTACTTGTTCCTTTACTTCTTGTAATTTTTAGTTTATGTTTAATCATATTACAGATACAGATATAGATTACGTACTATATATTAACTATCTATTATATATATCTAATTAGAAATTTTATGCGTATAATTATATTATTATTTTTGGTATCATTAATTCAATAAGAAAATATCTAATATAAAAATTGAATTATAATTATATATATAGTCATAAATATAATCTATTCACTGCTACATATCATTTATTATTTATCCTTTTATTAAAATGACTTCAATTGGTGAACTTATGAATCAAACTAATGATGAAAGTAATACTTCATCTAAAATTATTAATGAAACTCCTAAAAAGAAAATTACAACTAAAGTTAGCCCTAAAGCTACACCTAAATTAAAATCTAAATCAAAATCTAATGATAAAAATACTGATGATGAAGAAGATAATGAAAGTTCTAAACCATTAGATGATTTGGCTGAGAAATATAAAAAGAAGTCTCAGCTAGAACATATTAAAGATTTACCTGATACATATATTGGAAGCATTATTAAAGAAACTGCCCAAGTGTGGACTATTAAAAATACTACTATCGATACAGCTGATACTACTACTACTGATTCACCATTAGAAGACAATGTCAAATCTGATTTCCGTATTATTAATAAAGAAATTGAATATGTTCCAGGACTTCGTAGTATTATTGAAGAAATTCTAATTAATGGTTTTGACAATATGAATCGGGTTAATCAAAAGAATGCTATCAATTTGGCCAGTGGTGATAAAACTCAAAAGAAAATGAAAAAAGTATCATATATTAAAGTATGGACTGATCGTGAAAAAGGTCAGATTACAATTGAAAATGATGGAGAAGGTATTGATGTAGCTTTACATCCTGTCGAAAAGGTTTATGTTCCACAAATGATTTTCGGCGAGCTATTAACTTCTGGAAACTATAATAAAGAAGAAGAGAAGATAACTGGTGGCAAAAATGGTTATGGAGCCAAACTTACTAATATATTTTCAACCTATTTCAAGATTGAAACAGTAGACCGTCACCGGAAACTGAAATATAGCCAAGAATATCGCGATAATATGAGTATTAAAGGAGAACCCATTGTAGAATCCTTCAAAGGGGAACCTTATACTCGCATTACATTTATTCCCGACTATGCCAAATTTAAGTTGAAGGGGATGAGTGTTGAGTTAGAGAATGTTATTAAAAAGCGGACTATTGATATGTATGCCTGTTCTCGCGGACAATTGGATATATTCTATAATGATGCGCAAATTGCGCTAACATCATTTACCGATTATATGAAATTATATTTGGAACCGGACCACCTTACTGTATCCTGTAAACCTAACGACCGTTGGGAAATAGGTGCCTGTATGAGCCCCAATTTTACATTTCAACATGTCAGCTTTGTCAATGGTATTAATACCCATCAAGGCGGCAAACATGTGGAATACATTGTAAAACAGATTACTTCTAAAATGGTAGCCTTTATTCTAAAGAAAAAGAAGACCGAAGTTAAAGAATCCTTTATTAAGGACAATTTGATGGTCTTTGTCAATTGTACCATCGTCAATCCAACTTTTGGCAGTCAAACCAAGGAAACCCTCAGTACATTACCCAAGAATTTCGGTAGTGAATGTATTGTTCCTGACGCTTTTATTGACAAATTGGCAGAAAGTGGTATTATGGACCGGGCTGTAGCCCTCAGTGAATTCCGCGATAGCCAGGTCTTGAAAAAGACGGATGGTAAGAAAAAGCAGCGCATTTTGGATGTTCCAAAATTGATTGATGCGAATTTCGCAGGGACTAAAAAGGGAGACCAATGTACTTTGATTTTGACCGAGGGAGATTCAGCTAAGGCTATGGCCGTGGCGGGGATTAGTGTAATTCCTAATGGGCATGACCTCTATGGTGTTTATCCTTTAAAAGGGAAACCAATGAATGTCCGTGATAAGGAAGATGTGAGTCTGGCTAATAATAAGGAGATCTGTGATATTAAGAAGATTCTGGCGCTCCAGGAAGATGTCGAATATAAGGATGTTACATCATTACGATATGGAAGGATTATGTTAATGACCGATTCAGATGTAGATGGTTCCCATATTAAGGGTCTTATCATAAATTTCCTGAGCAAGTGGCCCAGTTTAATGGGACTTACAGGATTCGTTACCAGCCTCCTTACCCCTATTGTTAAAGTATGGAAAAAGGGGGCTAAGAATGGGAAACTTACCGGTACATCTTTCTATACATTGAGTGCCTATAATGAATGGTCCGATTCTCATAATGGAGGTAAAGGCTATGAGGTCAAATATTATAAAGGGTTGGGATCTAGTACTCCGCAAGAGGGTAAAGAATATTTCAAGAATTTTAAAATAGTGACCTATCATTGGGATAAATCCGCGGATGAGAGTGTAGATATGGCTTTCAGCAAAGATAGGGCCGATGACAGGAAAGCCTGGTTAAGTGATTACAATTCCGATTGTATTTTAGATATTAATCAGACTGCAGTAACTATTACCGATTTCATCAATAAGGATCTGATTCATTTCAGTAATTATGATAATCATCGTAGTATTCCCAGTGTTTTCGATGGATTTAAGCCCAGCTTGCGAAAAGTTCTTTATTGCTCTTTCAAAAGGAATTTGCGAAGTGAAATAAAGGTGGCCCAGCTAGCAGGATATGTTAGTGAACATGGGGCATATCACCACGGTGAGGCCAGTTTGATCGGGACTATTATTAATATGGCCCAGAATTATGTGGGAACTAATAATATTAATCTGCTAATGCCAGAGGGTCAGTTTGGTTCTCGTCTAGAGGGCGGTAAAGATAGTGCTGCGGCTAGGTATATATTTACCTATCTTTCCAAGATAACCAGCGTCATCTTTAATAAGGATGATATGCCATTATTGAAATTAAATATAGATGATGGGGAAGCTGTAGAACCGGTAGCATATATGCCTATAGTTCCCATTGTATTAATTAATGGCGCTATGGGTATTGGTACCGGCTGGTCAACTAATGTCCCGCAGTTCAATCCTGCCGATATTGTTGCTAATATTAGGCGTTTGATGGTTGATTTATCTATTGAGCCGATGAATCCCTGGTATAGAGGATTTAATGGCAGCATGCGCAAAGTGGCGCCTAATAAATGGTTAAGCAAGGGGCGTTATAAGGTCCTAGATAATACCACTATTGAAATTACGGAATTGCCTATTGGATTTTGGACTTCCGATTTTAAGGAATTGCTAGATATTTATGAAAAAGGCTACAAGGCTGATATGCCATCTGGCGGAGCCGCCTCCAGTTCTTCGGATAAGAAGAAGAAGGCCGGTAGTAAGGCTATCAAAGCCGCTCCGAAGAAAGCCGCCTCCGCTGCGGCATCTAAGAAACAGCCTAAATGGGTTGATTATGCGGATGAGGATGGTAAATTGATTAAATCGTTTAAGAATGAGAGTTCCGAAGCGGCAATTAAGTTTACTATTAAGTTCGATCCTACTATATTGAGCAATTTGCTTTCTGAGATGGATAAGGCGGGTATTAATGAATTGGAAAAGCTATTTCAATTGACATCGTCGATTAGTTGTGCTAATAATATGAATTTGTATGATGAAACTGGTAAATTGAAGAATTTCAAGAGCCCAGAAGAAATATTACAGCATTATTATGATCAGCGGATTATATATTATGAATTGCGCCGTCAAAATTTGATTAAGATATTGGAACAGGATTTGTTCTTGCTGTCAACGCGCGCGCGATTTATAATGGATGTTATTAATGATACGGTGAAAATCCGTAATGTAGCTAAAGCCGATGTTATTAAACAATTGGTAGCTTTCAAATATCCGAAGATGTGTTCTACCCCGAAAGGTAATAAATTGATTGGTATCGATGATATGACCGCGGCCCAGAATACAGAGGGTTCTTATGATTTCTTGATATCGATGCCCATTTATAATTTGACAAAGGAAAAAGTGGAAGATCTATTGAAGGAAAAAGAGGAACAAGAAGGTCGCCTGGCGACTTTGAAAGGTAAAACCGATAAGGACCTTTGGGAAGAGGATTTGAAATTATTCGAGGCTGAATATAAGAAGCATTTGGATGAATATTGCGAATATATGAGCATCGATCCCAAGGAATTGAGCGGTAATAAACCTATTAAGGTGGAAGCCAAGAAGGTGGTTATGAAGAAACGGGTGTAGTTATATAATATAGTATAACTATTCTCCTATTCATCTCTCTATTTCTAAAATTATTATGATTATTATAAAAATTATAAAAATTGTAATTATTATTTATTTTATTTTTTATTTGATAAAAAAATATTTCTAAATTCTGGTGGCCTAAAGGCCACCTAGCTTTTAGTTAAGTTTTGGTAAAACTTATTGTAGGTCTTTCAAAAACAAATTAGCATCATTCTTTTCCAAAGTTTTTATATTTACAATTAAATGTGATTGCGTATTTACATTTATTAATTTTCCGCTAGTATCCTGGATTGCGATATTGGATAAACTTTTATCCACAAAGCTACTAAACCAATTTTCCACGGCAATATTGCCGGTGCTTCTAGAAAGACTGGCTGGGATAGGTATAATAATTTGATTGTATAATTCGGTTCCCATATTACTTTTCCCAATATCTAATATATAATGACCACTATCTCTATTAATCCAGCTATTAAATATTCCAGATTCATCATAACTCATATTATGATATACGTAGTTCTTCATCCGGATCAAGTCATTACCCATAAATTCTACATCATTGAAATAGGTATTAGTCTGGATTACTAGGGAATCGGTAATACTCAAAGGAACTGTATTACTGGTATTTAGATATATCGAATATATATCTAGAACATCATTAATATTTGATGCGATAGTGCCGTTAGGGCTAGTAATGGATAAATCTATACGAGATATATAACCTTCTGGTGATTGGGTATATTCTTTCTTCTGGGTACTGGTATTTTTAAACTCAAGATAGGAAACATCGGATAGGTGTTTGGGTAAAGGTAATATAGGTGTAAATATACCTATTGTATCATTGAGAGTCCTATTGGTTCCATAAGAAGAAAAGTTTATACCGGCTACTGTAATGGCAATATATGGGTAATCATTTAAGCGCGGAGCAATATTGGAATTATATGATTGAATACAGGGGCGATTGGGTAATATTATCTTATCGATGGAAAATGCTACTACATTCTTGTAATCATGTGAAACAATGGAGTATTGGTCAGTTGGAGCACCACCCAGTTTAACCAGGTAATTGTATGGGGTTTCATTAGGATAGCCATACCAATTTCGATCGATACTATTAATTACAATGATGTGGTTTTGTATTTTAGTATCTGGAGGAGTTGTACGTGGTGCTAGAGCTTCTTCGTATTTATTATCATCAGTATGGTATATGTATGAATTTGACATTTTGTTATAATTATTGTGTATTACTGTATTATGTATTACTGTATTACTTTTTTATGTTATATTTATATTTATATTTATATTTGTGAATAGATATAATGAATAATAGATATAATGAATATGTATAAAAAGATAAAAATTAGATAACGCTAGATGTACATGAATACAAAATAAAAATACAAATCTATTTAGAACAAACCACCAAATACACTACCACTATCACTCCTAGTTTTCTTGGTACGCTTAGACATTTTCTTTATTTTCTTCTGACTTTTCTTCATAGTAGGATTAGAAGTAGTGGCGGCGGTAGAAGAACTCATTTTACCAGAACCTTCCCATTTACCTAAAACTTTATCAGCGACACTACAAAGGATACAAACATCATCATAAAGAATTTTCAAATCATCCTCGCGATCTTTTTCTTCAACATCATTCATCTTATTCATAAGACTATGCTTAAGGCGGCAGATAGATTCCCGATAAGCTTTAATCTTAAGACTATTTCCTTCATTCTTAGCTAGAACCATCCATCCTAGCCTTTCAAACATTTTCTTTTGCCACATATGAAGACCATGGAAAGTAACATCATGTTCTCTAACTTCATGATGTTTCTTATGTGTAGTACATTCACGTATATCAGATTTAAGGAGTTTATCGGCGGCTTTGCAAAGAGTATCGACATGATCACACATAATATTAAGATCTTCTTTGCGATCAGGATCCTGGACTGTCTTTATTTTATAACTGATGCAGTCGCTCAAGTGATCTATAGATTGAAGGTATGAACGCACAAGTAAATCGTGGCCATGTGCTTTAGCAAGGGCCATCCACCCTAGCTTTTCAAATTTCATTTCAAACCATTTTTGCAGACCTTGCATTGTACATTTATGCTTATTCTTGATATGAACCATTTTTAGATAATTATATAAGTAGATAAGATTGATATATTATTATTATGAAAGATTAAAAAATAAAAAATCAAAATACAAAATACATAATACATAATCATTTTACCCTATGATGTTGTATCAATAAAATAGAATAGCATACTTAGAATAAATAATAGAAAACCGGCAGGTATCATATTCTCTTCTAGATTAAATTTAGCGTCTCCTTTTCCATTGCCATTGCCATTGCCATTGCCATTGCCATCACCGAATTTTTTATTATATTCTCCATAAAACATATTAATATATTCATTCATAATATCCATTATATATTTCATAAAATCACCACTTAATAATTTAGATACTATATTAGTATCACTAGTATCACTATTCTTATTAGATGATTTAATAGGTGTTGCAGTAGGTGTTGCAGTAGGTGTTGCAGTAGGAGTTGCAGTAGGACTACCTACAAATCCTTCTAAAACTTGCTTCTGGGTTTTCTTATCAATTAAATAATTGCCTATATTTCCTCTATCTTTATAAATATTATGGTCTGTATTTAAAGCTATTTTATCAACTAGATTCTGTTGTTGTTCTGGAATAGGATTACTTTGGGCTTCCAATATTTGATTTCCTTCATCATCATATTCAATATCTCTAGAACTACTGACACTACCACTACCACTACCACTACCACGAGTACCCTTACCACCGCCTCCATAACTAGAGATCATATTTACAATACTGGATTCAATCTTGCTAGCAAGTCGTAATGGATTTACATCTAATTCATCTTTTTTCTTTTCATTTAAATAATCGGTATATGCGGAACCATATTTACTTGAGAGATTACTTTCATTATTATTAAAATCGCTATTAATTAATTGATTAATCTTGTCAAAATTGCGCTCATAAATAGGTAAAATATTTGATTTATCTAATACTTTATCTATATTCCTATCATAGTTTCCAATATTACTACCATTGCTAGATACTAATTTATCAATTTCAATATATTCATCTATTTTGGCTCTGGACGTATTAATATTTTTCATCATAGTATTGTAGTCGATAGTAGTGGAATCCATTGCCGATAATTTAGATATTTCACTGGTAAGAATATTATTTTCAGTATCAATCAGAATTCCAATTGTGGCGCTGAGAACATTTATAACATCTGTTCTAATACTAGATCGGGTAAGAATAAGTGGTGACTTTATAGTATTAGTTAAATAATTCATAATATTATCGATACCCTTAGAAATAATTACATCAAATTGCTTTTTTATATTCAAGAATTGATTATTTTTTCGGAGTATTGATAATTTAAGTAAATCTGAAACATAAGTTGCTATGACCTGATTATAATTATTTTTACAAGATGTAATTTGTGCCGTAGTTAATTTTATATTATCAAATAATGTTGTATTAATGAGTTTTAGATCAACTGATAACTGTGCCGATCGATTTGTGACAGATGGTGTGGAAGTTGCAGTAGGTATCGTAACATATTGAGTTGTAGTTGGAGATATGAATCCTTCAAATCCTTCAATATCATCATTACTCCTTGGTCCTCTAGTTTTACTTTTCTTAGAAACTACACTTTTACTATTATAATTACTACTATTACTATTGTTGCTATTATTACCATCAGATTGTTTAATAGCTTTTCTCTTACTTTTCTCTTCTTTTATAAAATCATTTGTATTTTGTTTTCTTTGTTTTTTATTATTTTTATTAACTAGTATATCTTCCACGTCTTCAATATTAAGACTATCAATATCTCCATTACCACCATTACCACCATTACTACCATTACTACCATTACCGCCCTCTTGGTCAATATTATCTATTACTTCATTATAGAATTGCTCTTTTTTAATATAATATGATCTTAAACAAATAAAATAAATTATTACAGCTACTATAATTACTATTACCCAGCCAGTAAGATGTTCTTTAATAAAATCTAATGGTATTTCTAATAAGCTTTCACTCATAATAAATAATATATTTACACTATATACTATATTTACTATATTTATTATAGATAATAATAGATAATAATAGAATGTAAAAATCGAACCACAAATAACTCTATATAAATAAACTATCTAAATATTTATACTAGTACAAATTATAGAAGTAAATATATTAGAATATATTAGAATACATTAGAATACATAATATATATAAAAGTATATAGTAAAGCAATCTATATATACAATGTCTCGCAATTCCAGATTTAATAATTTTGATAAATTTCAACCTGTGGAGCAAATGAATCCTACAGTAAGAGCTCAACAATATGCTTTTAATGGTCGTATATTTATACCTCCTCAAACTGATAAATTCATAGTTGATGAAAAAATAGTAGGCGATAATAATGTTTTAAATGCGGAATATCAATATAGGAATCAAGGGGGTCTAATACAAATGGAAAAAAATGAAATTAGCCGGCCATATGATTTATATAGTGATTCTAATAAACAACAAGATACTGATGTCAAACTAATTAGTAATATTGTTGTACCAAATGCGCTCTCCCGAACTTATTTTAGTAATGATAATGTTGAGCGTATCCAGACACAAATAGTTAATGAAGTTTATAGACAAAGCCAGAAATCTATTAGTAAACAATCCTATCAAGAATTGCAAATCATTATGAAAAGTATGTATTTACAATATAGTCGCAATTTACCTACTGATATTGAGAGCCAAGTTAAAGTATTAAATAAATATGTGATTGACGAGTGTGTCCGTATTATAATTCCCAATGTTACTCAATATAATAAATATATTGAAGATATTACATCACCTATTCCAATTATGCCCCGGAGTCAAAATGTTTCTATTAAAGGCTCTAAATATGGTGACTTTAGTAGTCTAATACCATCTACTATGAATACTATGTAGATATATGCATGTATCTATAAAAAAATATTGAAATGTATCTAGTACAGAAGCTATCAGCTATCAGCTATCAGCTATTAGCTATCAGCTATCAATCGATATCGATATATTCAACCAATAATCCAGCGTAATGGAGCTCGCAAATAAGCATAGGAAAAGCACACAATACCAGAAACAACTTAAACCGACGTGAAGTAGATTTTACCGATATCATCATATCAAATACAATATAGAACATCCATACACTAAGGAGCATGCTAGTATATGTGACCCATCTCATAATCTCTTCGTATTGTATCAAGTCAATGAGAATAATAAAATGCTTATTTGAAGGCACTTTACAGTATTGATTGATAATGCCATAGACATCAATTGGAGGTGACTCGCAATACTCGGTCATATTTCCTACAATGACGACTGGAACAACCGCCTCAAAGATCGAATATATTATGAAACTCTCATTAAAGAGCGTGAAGGAAAAGTATCCTATGATGATTGAATACACCATCGCACAGGAAATCCCCCAGACTATCGTCATAATTCCTCTATACATATCCCACATTCTAGGTAACAAAGAAGGTAAATACAGTTCTTACAGTAATAATAATACATTTACAATTATATCTTATAAATTTCAATTTTTTGTATATTTTATATTTTTTTCCAAATTATCAATTCCCATCATAAACATTCTTAATATGCGTATTCTTTAAGTTCATAAAATATAGATAAATGATAAGATTTATCAATTAAACTATGCCACCAATAAGTAAGAAAAAAAATATATTATCACAGATTACTGTTAATCAGATTGTAAGCCCACTTGATAATAATACTGCGAGCTTGGGTTCTAGCTATACATCTGGAATACCCGAGCTCGCAGAAGAACCTAAAGACTTATTAGTAAAAGATAATTTCTTTAGTTCTATTATTGAATTGCCGCCTTTATACCAATCAAATTCGCAAACTAATTCACAATCAAATATACATTCACACTCTAATATAAATTCTAATACGCAATCTGGAACATCATCCAGATCATCATCACCTCCATCTTCACCTAAGACATTGCAAAATAAGAAATTAAATAAAGGATTAATAATATTATCAAATACAGAGATTAAGAATAAAATTGAGCAACTTTCAGAACATGAATTAACTGAAATATTTAAAATCATTAAAAATAATAATGAAAAATATAGTACAAATAAGAATGGTATATTTATAAATTTAAGTACATTGAAAAAGTGTAGTATTCAAGAAATAAGTAATTTTATTTCCTTTTGTGAAACCAATAATAAAATAATAGATCAAGATGAACAAACTCGCGATATATATCGCGATATTATTTTAGAAAATTGAATATAATTTCCATTACAATTTATAATACATATCATTTTACATAACTTAAAACTATAATATATATTGAATATATTTATTATATTTATAATCTAGAACAAGTACCAAGATGATTTCCATTGACAAAATAGTTCAGCAATTACAACAGTGTAAAGATTCTAGCATTACATTACCTTCGGTGAATGATTCTTTATATGTTCAGAAAACGGCAATTGAAATTCGAAAATCTGAAATGGAATTATTGAATAATAATTTTGAACATTTAACTGAGGCCAATTATACTATGGATACTGAACTTAATAAGGAAAGCCACGTTAAGATAGTTACTAATACAACTACCAATACAACTCACAGTCACACTAACGGTCATGGTAATGCAAATCCTCGTGAACAAGATGTACAAACTATATCTAGTAAAGCTCTAATTATTTATGGTGAAAATGAAACTGCGAATATACCAGAAATTATTTTAAAATTATGTAATAAGTCTTCTTTCTTCAAGCAAAGTGATTGGTATATTTATGGAGTTAAGAATCCTGAATCTTTTTACAAAAGTTTTCTATTGTTGTCTAAACTTGATTTTATTATTAAGAATAAAACTGAAAAGAAAAATGAAGTAGCTACTTTCAAGCGAGAAATGGCTATGCAGTATGAAAATTACTATAAGTCATTAAACTATCGCAAATTACGTTTTCCTCATCACGAAATGGTTCATAATTTGACCGGCCTTGATAATTATGTTGAATTTGATGTTATGCAGTTCATTGCCGATTATAGTAAAGTTAATTATATTGTTCTAGATATTATTAATGAAAAATATATTGATGTGAAATATACTAATAATGATTTAAATGCAAATACTAATAATAGTAGTAATACTATTGATTCTATTAATGATTCTGAATCTATTAATGAATCTGATCCATCTTTTGTAATTATTATTAAGTATGCTGCAAATACATACTTACCTTTAATGAATTCTACTGGTAATCATTCATTTGGTCAGGACGTTATAGACAGTATAATATCTAAGAATTTTGAAAGGATAGTTTTAGAAAAATATAAAGAGCCTAAGGATTTTATTATTGATATAAAACTGGCGAATAGTGTGGAAGGGCAATTTCTTAGTTATAATATTGAAGATGCCTATAATATTATTGATGAATCTGATGATACACTACATAAAGCGATAGATTATCATTATTCTATGAGTCTAGAAGGTGAAACAGCTAATGATATAAGAAATATTAATAAGAAAATTAATGATTCACTACTTATACCTAATATGAATAATTATAATCCTAATGAAGATATGATTGATATTGAAGAACAGGAAGAAGAACCTATGGGAGCTCCTACTCAATATAATACTCAGGATAATACTCAGCATAATAATATTAGAGATCTATTAGGATTACAACAGGAACCTACTACAGCGGAGAAACCTAAAATAGTAAAAGCTATTCTAGCTAATGATTTAGAATCCATTCTATCTAGAGTTCCAATGGCATGTGATATTAAGAAAAAGAAGACTAAAAAAGAAATTGCTCTAGAATTATCACAACAAATTGCAAAAGAAAAGAAAGAGAAAGAGAAAGAAGCCATACCTAATGAAGCCATTCCTATCGAGGAATTATTGAATTTTGTATCTACTAAAAAGACTATTGTTAAAAAAGAAGCAAGTACTAATTCAGGTAAAGAAGAATTAAAACCTATTGCAAAATATAATCTAGTCGATTTACAAACATTGGCTAAATTACATAGAATTGATACTCAAAAGATGGGTAATTGTGATAAGAAAGTAAATAAGTTAAAAGCAGAATTATATGAAGATATAAAGAAAAAGATGTAAATATGTATTATAAATATGTATTGTAAATATGTATTGTAAATGTGTTGTATATTTTATTAGAATTATTTTTATTTTTTATTTTTATTATTATTAGCTATATACTCATATAGTCATAGCCATATTCTCTTAACAATTATCATCTGGAAATATAGTTGGTGTAGATTTACTCAAATAATGTAATGGTGATCCAGAACCATTCATACATACCAGAACATTATAATTTACAGCATATATAATAAGAGTACTTGCCACCATAGGGTCATCAAATGTCAAATGTAATATAGCTTCCTGTAATTCCGAGAAATTACATAAGCCATTAGGTTGTTCTATTTTTTCAGGCTCCAAAGCAAAGGAATAGACATGAATATATTTATTTATAGGAGTATTAGTATGGACTTTGGTGGGTTCTATTTGGGTAAAGTTAGATGCGGCAGTAGTTTGAATGCGGTCACTTCCATCAAATGTCAATTTAACATATTTAATAGGATTACCCTTATTTCTTAGATTAGATAAATTTTGATTGCTATAATTAAAATAATCATTAGCTGTTTGTGAATCATTGCGTCTAACGACAAATATTAATTCAGTAACTGGATAATGCATACTCTTTAAACTAAATGATTGTTCAGTAGTACCAGCTTTAATATCATATGTATATGTTTGTAATTGATTAATAATATTCATTTGTTTAGTAGATATATAATTACGTCTTTCTTGTTCTTCTAGAATAATATAATCTACTAGTAGGCTTGATTTAACGATTTCTAGATTTGGGGCACCAGTTAATACACCATCGTCAGTTACTAATATCTCTACTAAACTTCTAATATCTAGACTCAATTCGATAGTAGAATTATAAAGGGAACATAATGGGAATACTAATGCCGAATTACTGGAAGATATATTACGACAAAACCAAAATTGGAGTGGTATATATATACGTCCGCCTGTAAAGTTGGTTGATGAAAATGAATTATCTTCATATTTCTGTATCATTGAAAAATAATTATCCTTACATCCAGGTTTAACTGTGAGCTGCCCATACACATCCATCCATTCACTATTGTGTTGGTCAATCAAATTTCCGGCAATCTTCAAATAAATATTCTTGGCAATAGCATTGCCTACACCATTACAATATCCAAAAGACCTCCCATTCACATTTTTATATGTAGATATATCTGGCAAATCAATGGTAATCATAATATTGGTCACTAAATCTCCATATTTACCATCCTCATCGAAACGGAAGCTAGATGTATTTCCAAATCGCATCCCATTTTTAAAACTGAGCTCGCGGGTATCTTTAACATAATTTGTATAATTTTTATATGAATGCTTGAAAAAAGATACCGTTTGTCCTTGTCGATTTGTTAAATAATTACTAAGACCTAACTGTGTAATTGAACCTTCCATTTTTATTTGTATATTTATATGTATATATGTATATGTATATGTATATGTATCTGTTTTAGTCTTAATTATATGTGTATACTATTCTAGAATATCTATATATCTTTATATATAATTATATATGAATAAAAATCGATAAAAAATGAATAACAAATGAAAATATATAATAAATGAAAATATATAATAAATTAATATATATAATAAATTAATATATATAATAAATTAATAACTATTACTATTGAGCATTACATTAGAATTTATCTGATGATTCATTTTTCCAGAAGGTGTTTGTGGTTGTGGTCGTAAGTAAGGATTAAGCATATAACCACTACTACAATCATTAACAAATGCAACGTTAGGAGGCATACCTGTTCCAGAAGGCGAAATATAAGGATTAGGTAAATACCCTAAATAATCACTATTTATATATTGAGGTCGTTTATATCCTTCTCCTCCAGTACCAACAACGCTATTATAAACACTTTGATTTTCAGGAACAAAATCTACATAGTAGGCTGGTCGGGAGGTTTGGAGTTGAATCAGGGCACCTAAGTCTGAAAAACTTTGCCTTAATTGCGGAGAATTATTATAGAGAATTGACATAAGAAGATATGCGGCTACTATACCTATTAGAAGTGGTAATATCCAATTTTGTAGAACCATTTTAGAATATATGTATAGCTTGTAAAAGTTTTCTATATATAATTATAATTGCTTAATTGCTTAATTACTATCTAGAGCGATATTTTTTTAGATATAAAAAATTGAAAATTAAAACCTATTAGAAATAAATATTAATAACTAGAAATAATTAGAAATAACTATATTTATCTAATATTAATATATTTATATAAAATGGCTTCTGTAGGTAATAAAATACGAGGACGCCCTGCTAAAGCAACTGGTAGGAATGTGAATATGAATCTAGAACAAGAAGATTTCCAGGATACTGAAGATGCTATGTTAAAAATGGCTATTGATGAATCATATGCTTCTAATTTACATGTATTAATAAATGGTTCTGGAACAATTAAAAATAGAAAAGAGCAAGAAGAATTTGATTCTATAATTGCTAGATCATTACGGAAAGAAGAAGAAAGTGAAAAAAATGAAAAAGAGAAAATAAATATGGAAAATATAAAAGCTAGTGAAGAACTAATACGAAAATTATTAGAAGAAGATAACCAATATGATGTACATAGAAATTTTAATCAGGGATTGGAAGATGATATGTATGATGATATGGATTATGACTTAGACTATGATTTTAGTAGTGGTAGTATTAGTAGTGGTAGTGGTGGTAGTAATAGTAATATAAATACGCGTGTTGTAAATTCATACTCTTCTATTAGAGAAGAACGAGAAGAACAAGATAGAGAATATGAAGAAACACTTCGTAATGATATTGAAAGAGAAAATAGAAAGGAAATGGAAATGAACATGGAAAATAAATTTGAAGATAATCAATATGAAGATAATCAAAAAGTTGATAATAATGATCATGATGATGTTGATAATGTTGATGATGTTGATGATTTTGATGATGAAATAGAAGAAGAACAAGAGAAACTTGAAATACCAAAAACTTTTGCTGATTTACGAGCGGCCCGATTGGCATTTTTCAATAAGAAATAAATAGAATTACTTCCTTTTAGAACTTTTTTTATTTTTGTGATTTCTATGATTTTTCTTAGATTTACTTTTATTAGACTTATTTTTCTTAGACTTACTTCTAGAACCACCTGAGCTAGAAATTAACTCTACATAACTGGTAGGAACATATCCATTCATTTGTGTTTCAGAATTTTGCACCATTATCCATGGTTCTGATGCATCATTAAATTGTGATAATAAAATATCACCTGCTTTTATATTTAAAAATTTTATTTCATTATTAGTGGTTTCCGGAATATAATCATATAAAGCTCTATATTTATATGGAAATCTTATTCTTGGTGTTGGTCTTTTTCTTGGTTTTGGTGGTGCTTGATTGTTTGCGGATGTAATGACTAGAGCTGGTCTGCCTTCTCTTGATGGCGGCATAGGTGCTATTACATTTGTTGTTCGCCTTATATTTTTTTTATCTACGTATCCAACAGGAGTATCCATAATTCCACTTTGTTCATAATTTGGTTTTATTTTCATTTTATAAATATTAGGTTGACTTGGGTGGAATCCTTCCAAAATTAATAGGTCTCTTGATTTTAAAGATAAATAAGTACTATTTTGACTTATTACATCTTTCATAGCTATAAATAAGTCTCCTATTTTAATAGTATCATTACTATTAGTTATTATAGGGCCATGCGTTTCTATATATTTTGTCTCCTCGACGGGATTAATTCTTCTAAAATCTGTTGGACCTGAAATTCTACGATTGTAGAGTATTTTGGCAGCTGGATCTCTTGATCTTTGCATTATTGTATTTATATTAGAAGATAATACAAAATTATAGGTTTTATATTAATATTATTTATGAATATTAGTTATATTTATTATTATATTATATAAATATTTTAATTTATAAATAATTATATTAAAAAATATTAAAAAATATTAAAAGATATTAAAAAATATTAAAAAATATTAAAAAATATTAACAATTTACTTCCTTTTAGAACTTTTTTTATTTTTGTGATTTCTATGATTTTTCTTAGATTTACTTTTATTAGACTTATTTTTCTTAGACTTACTTCTAGAACCACCTGAAGTTATTTTTTGTAAGTAATTAAGTGGTACTAATCCATTTTGATCATTCTCGTTTATTACTTCAGGCCAATTTGGATTAATTGAAATAATTGAATTTTTTTTTAAGGTTAATATTTCTCCTTCTTTAAAACTTAATTCACCATTTTCATCAGCATGATAATCATATAAAGCTTTATATTTTTCTCCTTTATTTTCAAATTGATTATGTCTTGGTTCTGGTGCTGGTCTTGGTCTTGGTGCTGGTATTGGTGCTGGTCTTGGTGCTGGTATTGGTGCTGCAGTCTGTCCAGGTTCCATATCTAATTGTTTATCTAAATTTTTTATAAAATCTGTACCTCCATGAGTTACATCACTACATAACTTATCAATCAAATTATTTAAAGTTATTAATTTACTAATATCATTAGCAGAATTAAATAGTTCTATTAATGTATCATATTCTTTTGATATTAATCCATTTACAGGATCATTTATCATTATTTTAAATAATTCAATCATTTTTTTTTTGCCATTAATATTAATATATTCTGTAATTTTCGATCTTATATCTTCACAAGTTATTTTTTTTTTGTGTATAGTAGGATCACGTTGTGTTGCTGCTACCGATTTTGACATTTCATGCATCATATCCCTTAATTCATATTCATATTTATCGCTTACTGAATTTGAAATTATTTCTTTATATTTATTATATTGTTCTCTAGTCATACCAAGTTTAGCAGCTTCCAATCTTTCTGTTTCATTGATTTGACTTTGTTTCATCATTTTATAATATTGCTCTTCATTCATACCAAGGTCTAGCCATGGTTGTGAATTTTCCATGATATTAAATATAAGTTATTAAATATTAAATATGATTATATATGTTTATTACATATTACAAATATATTTAATTTAGAAATCATAAAAATATAAAAATATAAAAATATGATAAAATATTCCTAATAACACAACTTTCCTTTTTATTGAATATTTGTAATAATTAATATTTATTTTTCTTTGTATATTTGTGATTTTTCTTTTTAGTATTAGTATTATTATTATTTTTTTGACTTTTATATTTTTTATTAATTTTTTTTGATTTATGGTTTTTAGGGATATATATTCTATGTTTATTTATAATACTAGCTTTTTTCTTTTTAATATTTTTATGGGTCTCGCGTCTATAACCTCCAGTAGGAGGAGCAAACGAAGCTCTCCTCAGTGCAATTTTTTTTTTCATTTCTTCCTGAAGTGATGTGACAGGATTATTCTTACTTGCATTAGGTTTATTTGATGTACTTTTTAATTTTATTCCTTTTCTAATTTGGTTAAATAAGGGTTTTGAATTTGTAATACTATTCGTAATAGTTGCACCAGAAATATGTAATCCGGGTGGAGCGGGTAGAGGGTGTGGACCGGCTGGATCGGGTGGAGCGGGTGGAAAAGATGTTATTTTTTCACGTAAATTATCAACTGTATTTACTTGTATTTCTTCTAAGTAAACTTTTGGTACATTTCCATCACTACCATTAATGTCACCTACTGTGTACCAATTTTCATCAAAATCTTTTATAAAGGTGAATATATCATTTTCTTTAAAAGTTAATTCATCATCTGCTCTAGCCTGATAATCATATAAAGCTTTAAATTTTCTGACAACTGGAGGAGCAACAGCAGCAACTGGAGGAGCAACTGGATGAGCAGCAAGTAGTTTTTTTGCTGTTGTATTTACTTGTATTTCTTCTAAGTAAGCTTTTGGTACATTTCCCTCACTACCATTAATGTCACCTACTGTGTACCAATTTTCATCATAATCTTTTATAAAGGTGAATATATCATTTTCTTTAAAAGTTAATTCATCATCTGCTTCAGCCTGATAATTAAATAAAGCTTTAAATTTTCTGTCAACTGGAGGAGCAACTGGAGGAGCAACTGGAAGAGCAACTGGAGCAACTGGTTTATTTGCGTTTGCATTCATTCTTTTGGCAGCTGATTTCTTTGTAATTATACAAATAAACATGAAATTTTTTAAATCAATAAAAGATCCAGGTTTCACTTTAATAAATGGACCATTGTCCAGTGCATATAAATATTCTAAATGTTTTCCTAAACTATGATCCATAGAATTATTTTCATATGGTAAAAAACAAAAAGCTTTATGATTTTTTACATTAATAGACGAATTATTAATTGGTATTGAATCAATTAATAATGCGCTAAAGATTGTGTTTTTATTTGTATTATCAGGCATTGATTTTATTATATGATACTCCATATTATAATCTAAATTAATATAAGGCAAAATATATCCTATTGTATTTTGATCATTAAAATCATCAGTTAATCTTCTCATAATATCATCTTTTAATCTATTATGTCCCATATTATCTAGTATTTTATAGTCATAATCACCTATAATTCTTAGTATATCAGGATCTTTATCACTAAATAATATTTGAAAAATAATTTTATTAAAATTACCAAGGTAATTCATAGGTATCCCTTTTTTTTTAGCATAAGCATATAAATTTATTTTATCACTCTCAATTAATTCTGCATTTTGATTATATACAAATAGTTTTTTTGGATAAAATAAATTATTTAGAGCATTTACAGTATTCCTAGGATTATTATTGTCAATCAATGATGGAGTTCCATTATCAGCTTCATATTGATCTTTTTTATCATAATCAAAAACAATAGGACAATCTACTATTATTGTATCAAAATTTAAACCCTTATATTTATTTTGTGCTCTTTTATAGTCATATGTAGCTGAACCTGCAAATGTGTTAATAGTTGGTGGAGCTCTTACAAGTGCAGGTGCAGGGACAGGGGCACCAGCAGGGACAGGGACAGGGACAGGTGCAGTGGTAACAGCAGGGGCAACTGCTACAGGAATTGCACCATTATATATTTTAACATTAGCTATATCTACAAATCCTATGATAGAATTATCATTATATTTTATCATATTTACCCAGTTATCGCTTTGAATCTTACAATCAAAACAAATTAATATTTCATCTTTTTTAAATACCATTTTAGTATTATTAGCATCAATATTTTCATTAATAGTAATGTAATTGTTTTTGTCTTTTTGCTTTTCAAAAGGATCCCTGTCATATATTTCAACGGCATTTTTGAATACATATCCTTTTTTTTCAAGATGTTTATTATGAGTTGACACGTACAACCAATCACCTTTATCTTCAATCAAAGTTAATATTTGATTAACTTCATAACTAAGTTGATTATTTTTTTCATTAGTATTTTTAAATTTAGTAATGTAATATTGTACAGCTGATGTAATAGGTTTTGGTGGTAATGGTGGTGGTGGAATTGTAGGTGATCCTTTAGCAACTGGAGCAACTGGAGCTACTGGTGCTGTTGTTGGTCCTCCTAGTGGTAATGGTGGTGGTGGAATTGTAGGTGGTCCTTTAGCAACTGGAGCAACTGGAGCTACACCTACACCTGTACTTGTTGTTCTTGGTTTAGGAATTGGTTTAGCTGATGCATTTTTTTGGATTAAAAATTCTGGCATTGTTTCTCCACTTATAGTTTTATCTTTAGCTATGCTATTTTCTGTTCTATAATCATCAATTTTATTTTTAATATCTCTATCACTTATACCAAGAGCTTTTGATATTATTTCTAATTGAGATGTAGCATCGTTTAATTTTACTGTTACAAACTGTAAATAGTCTTCTAATGATAATTTATTTTTTTCTTCTTTTTTTGTTGGTTTAAAAAATGATTTAGTTTTTTCTATTTTACATTCACCACTTTTAAGATCACAAGATTCATTCTTTAATACTTCCATTTCTGTATTCAAATCATCAAGCTTACTATTTAAACCTAATAGTATTGCATTCTTATCAGAAACAATTGTCTTATTTTCTTTAGCATCACTTAATTTTTTAAGGAGATCTAATATCTGATTATTATTCTCACTTTTCATAGTGTTTAAATTTTTGTCATCAGCTTTGGTTTCTCTTTCAAGTTTTGCCTTCGTGTCATTAATTTTTTGTAATGATTGTAATTTATTATCTAAATCTTTTTTACTGTTTATAAGTGATAGCTCTGCTTTTTTTAATTTGTCTTTGCTTATTTTCAAATCACGATGATATGTTTCTAATTTTAATTTATTTGTTTCAAATCTATTACTTGTATTTGTATTTTTGATACTAGATTTTTTATGACCATCTATGATTTTCTCTAATCCAACTTGTAACATATTAACTTTTACAATTTCTGCATTGATACCATCTATATTTAAAGTAATATCTTGTGTTTCATGAGTAAATTCATTCACTTGTTGATCAAACAACTTAATTTCTAATTCAAACTGATTTATTTTCGGGTATGTTTCTTCTAATTTTAATAAATTCTCATTAAATACAGTCAGTTTTTCAATATTACTTTGTATTTTATCAACTTCTTCTTTATTTAGTTTTGCCTTTTCCAAATCTTTTTTTGCATCTGTAATCTCTTTATTTATTTTTTCAATTTCTTTATTTTTTTCTATCTTTAACTTTTCATTACTTTCATAATTTTTTTCTGCTTGTACCATCCTTTCTTCTGCTTCTTTCATTTTAATATAATATGATTCTAATTCAGTCATATTTTTTTTTTTCTCATCCTGCTCTCTCCTCTGTTTTATTTCTTCTCTTTTAGATGCAGACATTATAGATATATTTTGATATATTTTATAATTATTCTATAAAATTTATTTAAGAAAAATATTAATTATTTATATTATATATAACAAATATAAAAATAATTAAAAATAATTAAAAATAATTAAAAATAATTAAAAATAATTAAAAATAATTA
>Ga0114966_10000155_pt1 | contig 64544 bp, 48 predicted proteins | sample M_130207_XF_Meta_FD_87029 | JGI IMG/M metagenome (GOLD analysis project Ga0114966, IMG submission 87029) | Freshwater microbial communities from Lake Montjoie, Canada to study carbon cycling - M_130207_XF_MetaG | ecosystem: Environmental > Aquatic > Freshwater > Lake | place: Lake Montjoie...
ACAGGTGTTACAGGACCGACTGGTGCGACAGGTGTTACAGGACCGACTGGTGCGACAGGTGTTACAGGACCGACTGGTGCGACAGGTGTTACAGGACCGACTGGTGCGACAGGTGTTACAGGCCCAACAGGACCTACTGGAGCACAAGGTATTCAAGGTGTTACAGGACCGACAGGGATGCAACAGCTTCAAGAAGCAGTTGGATATATATCAGGAAATTATACGCTATGGTCTGATTATTATTATAATTGTGTATATTTAACAGGCGTTACAGGCTCATTCACTATTACGCTACCCACTATAACAAGCACTGATGACGGAAGGCATGTTCAATTTAGAAAAACGGCAGGAACCCAAACACAAGCGACTGCCCAGGCAATTACATTTGCATCTAGTACATCTAATATTATAGGTATTGATAATACACCTACAGGAAGTACAGGAAGTTATAATTGGGGTCCTGTACAAACACAATTAACACGTAAATTTAAAGTAGCTACTATTGGTGGTACAAGTTATTGGTTTGTATCAAACGATGCGTAAAAAAATGTATAATATCTACCAGGTGTTGCCCGATGTTACCTTTATCATAATCTTACTTATCTATCGTATACAAACCTACCTATCTTCCACACGGTCTTTGAACTTATAGAGTCCTTCAATCAGGGTAAACGCTGAGTTGAAATTCTTCCATAGTGCAAGCATTTCATCATTGTTCTGTTTTCGGTGTTCTTTGTATTGTCTTTGATATTTGAATAGTTTTTTTAGTTTTCGTTCCATTACTGTCTCCCTTGAATTCTTCGCGATTGCTTTCTTGATTTGAAAACGTTTGTTCATTTCTTTCGATAGAACAATCCTCGGTAATTCAACTCTCTCGAGTTTCTTAGGTTTCTCGGATTTCTCGGATTTACTTGCCCCTGATCTCGTTTGAACTCCTACACCCGTGTGGGTTTCTTGTTGTTTTGCTTGTTGTTGTCTTGTCTTAACCATTTTGTTTGTTTGTATGTTTGTATTGAGTTTGCTGCGATGTGTTGCTATGTTGCTGCTTTATACTTATCATTTATTAATGAAATCAATTTTTTAACATTATAATTATATTACCATAATCATAATGTTAATGTTAAAATACATTTATAATCTCTATATTATTCTTGTTTAACTTTCTCTATAGTTGCTGTCTCTACCTCGACCGTATCCATAGCTGTATCTACCACCTTTTCAATTGGGTCTTCCAGTCTTTGAATCACTTTCTTATGCTCTCTAACTACATAATTCAATGAGAACAACAATGCTCCTGGTTCAATCTTATTCACAAACTCCATCACATAATTAAATGTAACACAATTCCGATTTTCACGCAATTCGTCAATATACTTTTTGTTCAATTGAATAATATATTTCTTATATTGTTGCGGTAATTCACCAAACGGTTTCTTCTTGAATACAAAACAATCCAAGTAATTCTGATGTAAATTCTTGGTAAATGCGTGTACACTATTCCTATATACCGAAAAATTGCTCTTATATTCAGGAAACGATTTCAAATATTCGGCAACACGTCCGCCGTGACGAAGTGACAAATATTGCAGCATAAGTTTGTTTTCAACACCCTTTGCATTCTTCACCAACTCATAATTCGGATTACGCACTTTCATACGCTCTCCTGTTACCATATTGTTAAACACGACACCCATCAAATTATACGGCGAATTCATCGAAGCAAACTCTTTCTTAAATCCAGCGACAGTATAATCCATAGAAAATAATGATTTAGGTGTCAGTACAGAGTTCGCACAATACGTCTTAACAAATCCAGCCCTATTCAGATGATTCACTTCAAGTGTATCTTGATTAACTGTATATAGACCGGTAATATAAATCTTCTCTTCTGTAATCGGCAATACAATACGATTCTTCGGATGCTGTAATACAAAACTATACATAAACTCTTTCGGAAATTCCTCATAATTTAATCCCACCTTTTTACACGTCTCAAAAAACATATTCCGAAACGTGTCCTTTTCACGAATCTCGACCGTATCTTTAGGATTCTTAGGTGAGAAAAAAGTTACATTGCCACCCACTGTGCTCTTTGTAGCTAACTCCCAACCATTCCCTTTTTTCGAATAAAAAAGATTAATCATTGTACCCTCTACAAACTCCTCAGCATCCCATTCATTTGTATTATCGTCGCAAATAGGACTCATTATATTATTTAAATTGAATTGTGTTTCTCTTTCAGCAGTGATATTAAGTGATTTAGGCGGAGAATATGAAACAATCTTGCCACTTTCATCTACAACGACCGATCTCAAAAGTCCAATAGATACAAAATCGTCCTGAGTGAGTCCTAACATCGTCTTATCATATTTAATAATATAATACATTCCCGTATCTGTCTTCCAAGGTTTCATTGTTAACTTAAGACTATTAAGGATTTTTTCAATTTCATCTGAATGGTCGACATTTTTCTCATTTTGTTCACCAATCATATGCAACAATCTATCGAAATCCTCGTTCTTTTTTAGAATAAACATTGGAGTACAGCGGTTATCGCAACTTGTGTATGTATATTACTATGTAGTTTTCTCTTTATATATATTTTGTTAACTATTTTGTTGACTATTTTGTTGACTATTTTGTTAATCATTTTATTAAACATTATATTAAACATTATATTCATATTTAACTATTTATAAAAAATTCTATTATAATATATAAAGCAATGTCAACTCAGGAACCAGCATTATCACCATCATCACAATTAGAAGAATCTGAAAACCTACAACCACCATCTCCGCCACCTGAAGACGATTTACCTCCTCCTCCTCCTCCTCCGCAATTTTCTTCTTCATCCTCGGATGACTCTCCTTCTGATATGCCGCCGCCACCTCCATCACTATCATCCGATGCAGCATCCGCATCTGATTTATCTCCTTCCGATATTTCTATAAACTTGGGCGATATTATACAAATTATTGCTCCTACTAATTCTACCATAAACGACCAAATATATCTCATCATTTATGCGGATCAGAATAAATTAAAATTAATCAATGCTTCTACAACGACCAGCCTCGTTCTCACGATTGGTCCAAATGGTGGCTTTACCGATGAATCTATTACATCTATCTATATTTTGGACCGGCATAAATTCCCAGGTTATGCCAAGCAAAATGGTTTAACTATAGGCAAATGGATAAATATAAGTTTCAGCGGAGACCTTCCTACTATTATAACCGGACAAATTACTGATTTAGAAGAAGATATGATTGAAGTAAAAACATACCCCGGTGACCAGATTTTCTATTTAGATTTTGGTTATAAAGGTATCCCAGAAAATATACCTATTGAACGTATCGAAATACGTAGCCCTCCCAGTAAAGTAGAAGAGGCTGGATTGTCTGCCTCCGCCGCCTCCGCCGCCGCTCTTTCTACCAGAGATGTCCAACTTATGCGCTCGGTCGATGAAGATGCAGCACAAGGCGTTGAACCGATTTCTATAAGTAAATCTAAGGCAGCCGCTGGTTCTGAACGGGAAGACATTGCTTCTAAAGTTCCTGTAGAAGAAATGAAATCGATGCTTCAAGAGATTTTAATCGATGCTGACTCGATTCAGTTTGGCGATGATTTGGCCCCAATTATTCAGGTCGTAGAGCTTCCCGATGAGCAAAAACGCTACAGTATTGAAAAACAGACATCTGATTTGCTAAATGAGTTGGTTTCCGAAGTACCTAACGACAAACGTACAAAGGTTGTATTAAATAATATTCATAGCTTGATTGAGCGCTTCTGCCAGTTACGCGACGAATTTTCTATATTTGATGCAAATGGCAATGCTGCTCCTAGACCGTATAATACTGAACACTATAAACCCCTCGCTAAGGCACTTATGTCATTAAATCAAAAACTATTCTGGATTATACCTATTGTCAAAAATATTCGCAAGTTTTATAATGTAGAGTCGGTATCAATGAGTGAGCAAAGCGACTTTACACTTAATACCATCGACGATAGCATCGATGCTTTTAATACGATTGCACAGGATTATTCATCGAGTAAGGAAACATTTAAGGCATATATGTCGAAAATAAGTGATTATATAACACCTTTTCAAAATGCAGATGGTCCAATTATTCAATCCGTTCAGACAAATATTTCAGCCGTGTTAGATAATCTCGGCAATTTTTATTCAAGTATTGTAAAGCGCGATGCCGTAAAAAGAAGTCGATTCATTATACAGACATATAACCTCGGTCTTTCTAATATTCACATAAAGAAGTCGAAATCTTTCGGGAAGCGGAACTATGATGTCGTAGAGACGGTCCCTCTTACGCAACCCGATGAAGTTAATATTCAGTCCTTTTTAACTCTTCCAGAACCTGCAATTGTATTTTCTAATATTTCTCTACCAGAAACCAGTATTATTTCCCGCGCAAATATGAACATGAATTTTATCCAATATTGGAGTCTGCTTCGTAAGAACACCAGTATTACACAGAAAACGATTGAACTGGATGAGAGGGAAACTCATAACCAATATTCCGAGTCAGAAATTACACAATTTACATCGAGCTTTATGACCTTTATTTCTAGCCAAGAATTGGATTCGCGAGAGAAATACAATAAGTTTATTCAAATGTTTGTACCTACAACCGAAATGTTGTTTGATATTATGAATAAATATGTTACAGGCAATATCACTCTTACCAATTATGTTGCTGTTTTACAGCCTTTTATGGTTTATGTCCGCGATTTAGACACCAAACAGTACAATCTTATCGTATCTATGATCGAGCAAAAGGTGTTGGCTTATAAAGCAAAACTTGTGCAATCTGCGAAAGAATATGCCATTTTATCTTCGAAAAAATATATTTCAAAGTGTGCTGCTGCGTCTGCTCTATATAGTTTGCTTACCGATTCTAAACAGGTAAAATATGATGTCGATATTCTTGACATTTATGGTCTTTCTCCTGAGAATTTTGCAGGAGAAGGAGATGGAATAGGGGGCGCAGGAGGGGCAGGAGGCACAGGAGGAGGAAGAGGTGATGCCCCTCGAAGTGAAAAACCTGTTGTTTTTAGTTCTCGTGTAGATTTAGATTTCGAAGCTGATTTAGATAATTTTACCGAAAAGCCTGAAGAGCGCGCTATTGCTAAATCCGCGAAATATGTTGAGACAGTGAATAAGATGCCGATAGATACTGGAAGTATGGCAGATTTGACCAGTGTATTTAATTATATGAAGCGTAAATATCCCGATGATTTCGATGAAATTACTAAGCAATATTTCGGAAGGACTTATTTGGTAAAGACGGATGTAATCGCACCTGTGATAGTTTCAATGAAGCAATATATAGAAGACCGACAGCGTCAAAAAATGACTGAAAGTCGAGATGCTTCGTCGTCGTCGATTGTCAGCTTCGATGCCAATAAAGTGTTTCCAAATGTTAAACTTTCAAATGAAGAGATATTATATCGTCTTATTTGTGTAGATAATGCGCGATTATATATGAACACTATTGCTGTTATTAACGAAGACCTAATCACGCCTTTTGACTTCGACCAATTATACGCCCAGGAAACTGGTAAATTTGACGAAAAACTGAAAGCAGGTAACGAAAAAAACACGTGTAAAAATTTTGTCCTTACAAAGAAATACACTGATAGGTCTGATTTACAAGAAGACGAAGGCGAGGAAATATATTATGACAAGTTATATGATTTTACTGATTATCCATTTTTGAAGAAACACGAAAAAGAGCAGGCAGAATATAATGCCGCAGATTTTGAGACATTTTTAGCTAGCCGTTATATGAAAAAGACGAAGCTACCTATAACCGATGCTAGGTCGGAAATACGCGATATGATGCGTGGGAAGCGCTCTGTTCAAGACGGTCAATATGCAGTTCTTGTTATTCCGGATGAGGAATCAGGCGGAGGCGGGGGCGGAGGCGGAGGCGCAGAAGCAGGTGATGCTGCCGATGATGGCGTCCGCTACGAATATTATATTCGCGACAAAGGTAAATGGGTAAAAGATGATACTATTCCTTCATCTGTAAGTATGTACGACACCGCATATTTTTGTAATGTTAAGGACGATTGTTTTTCTATAAATAAGAAATGCCTAAACTCCGACTTGGCTGCCGATACAATGAAAGACCAAATCGTACAGCAAATGTACGATGAATTTGATTCACGAATTCACGAATCGAAAAAGCTTATAATAGATACTGTATATCGTAAATATAAATACTCCCTTGATACAATTGCTAAGTTGCAAAGTGTCAAGAAGTATAATATATATAAATATAACGACTTTCAGTATTTGACAGGCGTCGATATAGACCGCACCAATAGTCAACCTATCTCCCCATACGCCCGTATTTTCGACCTGATTTTGGGTCAGACAGATTATGTCAAACGTCAGAAAAATATTATGCGTTTTATTCAGAGGTTTACACGCAAAGCTATCGACGTTAGTTCGCAAATGCCTCATAGTATTGAAATTGAGAATCCTTACTGGTTATACTGTAAAGATACGAATACAAAAATAGTGCCATCTTTTTTCGAGACGATTGCTTCTACATTTCTAAATCAGGGCGATGTTCAAATGGCGATAGATACGATTTGTAAAGAGCGCGGTTCTATTAGCGAGGATGGTGAGGCTTGGACTGATAAACACAGTGGTTATGTTATAAAGAATATAGACCTTGATAATGAGGAGGGATATGATGCAGCTGGATATAAATTACAGACACGTGATGTTATCGAAAGTAGTCTAAGCGAGAGTTTAATCCAGAGTATACAGGAGCGTAAAATACAGACATTTAAAAACCCAGATGCACAAATGATGAGCAATGTAGTGACAACAATGACAAAATATATGGGTATTGATTTGGATGGCCAAAGAGTGTTTATTGTCGAAAATGCTATGCGATTTATTTTATCGTCTGCTTTTCCGACGGAAGAGTCATACAACGCGGGTGCAAAAAAATCGAAGACATATAAAGAATATAAGCTGCTGACTATATTGATGGTTACACTCTCATATCTAGCTGTCACGATTCAGACGTCGATACCTGCTATAAAGACTCGCAAAACGTTCCCAGGATGTTTGCGTTCGTTTGTAGGGTATCCAATAGACGGCGAGGGAGATTATTCGTTGCTGAAATATATTTCGTGTATTGCCATAAAAATTAGCTCCGGTATAGAACCGTGGAATACAATTCAAAAAATAAAGAAAGAGCAGACACTTATCGACCAAATGAAGGGATTTATGGATAAGTTTGTTATACCGAATGCCACCATAAAAACGAAATTGGAAGAAAAGAGAGAATATAATAAGCTTTATGCAGCAGACGAATTGCCTGCAGAACACGATATTAAACGCTGGATAAATTTCCTGCCACCGCTTTCGCGTATTAAAATGACGACACCCGAAGCTTTGTCGCCGAATTTCACGCGGACTTTAAAAGAAGAATTATCGAAGGGTCAAAAAACGCAGTATGATAAAATATCTGCTATCCGTTCAAAGATTATACATTTTTCATTTGCAATACAAGTTATGATACAAGATGTTGTTAGTAAAGAGAAATTAATTATGACAAATGGTGCAAACGAGCCGTTTGTTGAGAATGCTTGTTGCAATCCAGAAGGCTCAATAAACACGGTGAGATATTTTGCAGAGCGCGATGCAAATATATTCAAGTATAATACTATTGTTAAAGAATTGTGCAACAATATGCACGATATTATATCGCTTCAGAAATCCGTCGCTTTCTTAGACCCCAAAAATACGCGCACGAAATATCCGGAAATTCCCGATACATTTGATGAAACTACTATATACTTAGCGTTCATCACGTATTGCAAATTCAATAATGATACACTACCTATTCCAGAGAATATTCAACATATATGTCACCAAAAACCGTCAGAGCGTATATATAATCCCGCGGAAGAATCTATTCGCAATAAAATAGATAAACTGAAGAGTACAGGCGAATATAACTATACCAACGAGGCACTAGAAGCTCTATTGCAAATTGTGAATCGTGATCACGTTATCCCATTTGATTTTGAGATGAAACCCATATCCTATATACAGCAGTTGCGCGACTTAATTACATCTTGGGAAGAGCATAAAACGCCCGAAAATATCGAAATACCCGAGCCGCTTATCGTAAGACTGAAGGCTGTAATGGACACTTTTGATATTGAAATTACGGAAGATACTGAAGAGTTGAGAGATTTGAAGAATTATCTAGCTGAACAAAATTCGGAAATTGCTGATAATATTGTGCGTTTCATAACTGATAACAAGCGTATAAATTTGAACACGCAACGGCGTTACAAGAGTTTTCTATTAAATGTCACCAGTTTTAAGGCTGGTGGTGATGGTATTATGTGCCCGCGTAAGGATACTGCAACGTATAAAGGTATGAGTTATGTAGTGACGCAGATACGAAATCTGGTAGATGTTTTTCCTAATATTATAATGAATAATATAGATTATAAGAAGATTGCTGTCTCGAAACACTGGGGTTTGTCGAAGTTTCACGTGAAAGATGTACAAGAAATTGTTAAGCGTTATTATTCTAAGATTGATAAATTTTTGAAGGATAAAGATAGTATACTTCGCGATTTACTTAAACAAGTGAAAGATACGATGGGTAAGTGGTTAATATTTGCGTCTCATACCCCGCTGTTGGCACGAGTCATTGAGTTTATTGATATAGAGGGCCAAAATGAGGAAGTTATGATGATAGAAGGCGAACAAGATATATCGGAGTTTTTCGAGACTGTTGATATTAGTGGTAAATCGCGGTCGAAACAGAATAAACGCCGCGATGAAGAAGCGGAACGCGCGAGAAGAGCAATGGCGCAACGTTCGTCGGCTGCGGCTTCGGCTGCGGCATCATCTAGGGGGCGTGAACGCGAGGATCGCGTAAAAGTAGGCGAAGGCTTTTATTCTGTATTCAATGATGACTTGATCCGGCATTTGTTTACTTATTATTTGCTAAATGTTGTACTGAAATATGTTACTATAGCGCGAACACCTGTGATGAACGTTCGTGAGACAGTGTTGCCCGAGGATGCTGAATACGACCTTACATCTGTATTGCAAGCACAGTCTGAGCAAAATGGTGTATCGGCTGTTTCCGAAATGAAAATAATGGCAGAGGAGAGTATAGAATTGAAACAGACAGTTGCTGAATTATTGATAGCCTTTATCGATGTGATGATAATAGATAAAAATGCTATAAATGTAAACAAACGGGATATAAAGGAGGATATCACACAGTCGAAAGATAAAGAGAAGGATATTATAACGCGTGATTTACGAGAAATGCAGAAAGATGAGCGTGAAATGGAGAATATAAGAAAGAATTTGCGAATTGGTGATTGGAATGTTGGCGGTACAAAGGGGCTTCGATTTTATGTACCAGAGACATATGAACAGGAACGTGAAGTTATGGAAGCAGAATTTAAGCGCGAGGAGGAGAAGGCGAAACTAGATAAGCGTGTCACTGCCGATAAAGTGACAGAGCGTATGCGAGATGTATATGCAACAGAACAGGACGAGATGCATCATCAAGCAGAGTTTATTGGCGGAGAACTAGATGATGATTATAATCGTCAAGGAGATGACGATGAATATGGCGGGGGTGGTGGAGGTGGTGAGGGTGGCGTGGATGACGATGGCGAATATAATCAGCGTGGGGGTGATGTGGATGAGTAAGTTATTTTTATAGACGATATAGGCGATTCATTGTTCGTGTCTAAATGTAATCCACGCAATATTAACTTCATTGATAAACCCGTTATGTTCATATTTATCTTTTGCCATATCAATACTGTATTCACCTACCCCACCTGTTTGTGATGTAGGTTTATATGTATTGAATGCGCTATTAAATTGTGCGAAACGCCTGGATTGAGGCGATGTGTCTGATAGTGTGTAAACTTTAACATTTGAAATACTTTTGTGTATATCGTCAAATAGTTTTGTAGCCCCTGTTTTATCTTTGGAATCCTGTGTAAATACGTGAATATTATTTCTATCTTCTAGTATAATTTTTCCGGACTGATAACCTTCCTTCAGCAATGAATGTAAGTGTTGTTTATAGCCGCGTTTACAGTTTATAGCGGCAAAGCATTTTTCTCTATGAGCATCGTCCACGAATGTGAGTTTAACAGGAATACTACTATTTTTGTCCGAAAAGTCGGTAGAATTATAGTTTGCAGGATTTTCGGTGCGTAATTCTATTGTTTTGTTCACCAACGTATTAACCGTATCTATTATATGTTGCGGGCATATAATATTACACCTATGTTGAATATATAGCTTATTACCAGTTGTGCGACCGATTAGCTGAATAAGTTTATTTAACAATATTGCGTGATAGTCCGATATAATGGCGTGCGTAAAGTTAAAGCCATCGGTTTGAAAAGTAATACCTCTTTCAATTGTCCAATACCCGGTTATTGCGATATTGGTAGTGGGATACATTTCAGCCCATTTTCGCATCGTATCTCTCAATTCACCGCTAACATTGTTGTAGTGATTGAAATCCTCAAGCGTCGTTCTTTCCCCGGTTGGTTCTATGAAACCTTTAAATGTGCCATTGCTCAAAAACACAGTAAATCCCTTCTGATTATAAAATTGCACCACTTCTTCGTGGCTACCGACTCCTCGTTTTTCTCTATATAAATGTGCTGGCGAAAATATAATTTTTCGAACCCCGTCGTTCATATTTATGTAGGGTATTTCTCTTATTTTTTTCTGGGTACCGTCTATGTCGTTTTCAAAGATGGGGCACATATTTTCAAACACATATTCGATATATTCCAGAGGATTACCGGTAACTAAATTACAAATAAGATGCACGTGGTCTTTTATTTGAAAATAATTATTCAAATAATCTTCGTACGAATTCTCATCTAAATATTGTTTATTTTTTTTCCCCGAATTATGCGGATTAAGTAATTTAAATATATCGTTATCGTGTAACATTTTCCAGAATTTCTCATATGGTGATGCTGTGATGAATTCGATAGCAATCAATAATTTCATATATTTTTTATATGTTGCGAGGAAAATGGAACATAGTCCCATATTTGCATCAACTTCATCAAACGATAAATGAAATTTTAGTTTAGCATTTTGTATCATCATAGTTGGTCCGCAAAACATTTTGAATAATGTAAGTATATCTTCTATTCTTTTTTTATGAAAACATACGATTAATATATTTGGAAGTTCGGCTTTCGTCTTAGCCATCGTTATTTTGGAAATAAATTTATGAATATTATGGTATTCGCTTTTACCATCACTTGATAAAATATCCACATCAATATTTTCATACTGGTTCATTCTATTTTTCGTCCTTACTTGCCACTGCGTTGTTTCTCCAAGACTTTTATTAGTAATAATAATTTGTATGATGTGCGAATTTGGAGAAATAGAATTTATCAAATACCGCTCTATGATAGAATTCAATGTTTGCTCTGTTTTTCCCAATGTAAATTGTGTCAATTCGTGATTCAGATAAATAGGTACTTCTGTTTGATATTCCTGTTGGTATTCTTGTTGGTATTCTTCTAACTTCGACTCCGATGTATATATAGAGGATAATTTATCGATTATTTCTTTACGTAGTTCAATGACAGTTTTGTCGTCATCTTCGACAATATCCAACTCTGTAACATATTTATAATATAATGTTCTATCTTTTTTTATTCTCTCGGCCAACTCAACGCACTTTGCCGCGTGTCTGTCAGTACCTCTATGATAATCTATGTGCGTTTTTTGTCCACTAGTATAGTCGCATATTCTACAATAGTACTTTCGTGCTATATTTGACATTGTACAGATATAAACTGTTATGTCGCATATTATTTAAATCAATTTTTTAAATAATATATTCGAACAATATGGGTACGGATAATATGGGTACAGATACGCCTGTGCGTACGCCGACACTATCCATCTCGCCGCCACCGCCGCCGCACACGCGCAGCATAGCGCCGCTGCCATAAGACGATAATGCGTGTAGTTTCTAAGATTATATATTAAAAAATAAAAATCTCAGTAAGGCGCCATGGCCCTATTGGTACTGGGATGAAAGTGAAGTGAATCGTTTTTTTCAAATTTAAAACAGAAAAATCGAAAATGGACAAAAATAAATGTCCATTTTGCAAAAAAAGTTTTTAGATTTGAAAAAAACGATGCATACATCACTCAGACCATAATGCTCACAATCACTTTTTTAAGTTGAAAAATTTGTTACGATAAACTTTTTACATATTTTCGGAAAAGGGTTTAGACATTTTTTTTCTGGACATTATATACTAATGTCTACTAACGAAAAGGTTCCGAAAAAGTTCGAAAATTATTCTTGCTTATCTTGTGACTATATTACCGTAAGGAAGAGTCAATATGAGCGTCATTTACTCACACGTAAACATAAAATGCTAAATAATACTAACAAAAAGGTTCCAAAAGGTTCCGAGCAAAAACCTTACCATTGTTCGTGTGGAAATATATACAAGTTTGCATCAAGTTTGTGTTATCATAAGAAGACTTGTAAGGTTATAAATATTGACGATAGTTGTATTGACCTCGCATCATTAGCCGTGCCAACAAATAAGGTCGTGAGCAACGAATTAATTATTAAACTTATCGAGCAGAATGAAAAACTACAGGAACAACTTATTAGCTTATCACGTGAGAAAAGTGTTATACATAATATTGTCAATAATAATAATACGAATAACTTCAATCTGAATTTGTTTTTAAACGAGAAGTGCAAAGATGCTCTCAATATAAGTGACTTCATAGAATCTTTAAAGATAACCCTTGAGGACCTCGCCTATTCTAAAAATAAAGGATTGGTTGAAGGAATTACAAATGTGATGATAAAAGGACTGCGCCAATTGGATGTTCACAAACGTCCCATACACTGTACCGACGCCAAGAGGGATACAATGTATATCAAGGACTGCGAAAAATGGGAGAAAGACGATAATCACGAGAAAATGAAAAATACAATCGTAAAAATCGCAAATAAGGAGAGAAATTCTATATGTAAATGGGTGGACCAAAATCCAGACTGGTTTGATACCGAAGAGAAGCAAATCGAATACTTGACTTTGGTGCGAAATGTATGTGAACCTATAGAAAATTACGAGAAAAATGGTAGGAAAATAATACGGAACATTAGTCGCGAAGTTCTTCTAGATAAGGCGACTAAGAATTCGTAGTAATTATAAATGATAATGTTAATGTTATTAAAGCCGCTGTTGGTATTAATAACATTTGTATGATTGTTATGATTGTTATGATTGTTATGATTGTTATGATTGTTATGATTGTTATTTGTAATTGATTTTGATTTACATTTAGATTATTTTTTATATTTTTTTTAACAATGTTATATACATTATATATATATCACGATTTAGCAAATTACAATGTTTAATAATTTAATATCAAGGGAAGCTCTAAGTATAGTCTCTATTTTTATTTTTATTATGTTATTCGGTATTATAAATGCATTCAGACCATCTATTATATATAATAAGGACTTGAGTTTTCGCAGATTCGGTATTGGATATAAAAATAAAACGGTTGTACCTATCTGGTTATTTGCTATCATATTAGCTATTTTGATATATGTAGGCGTCATTTATATTTTCGAATATAAAACCGGGCTCGAATAATTACGTGATTGTGTGGTTGTATATTATCCATCAGTATATGTGAATCCATTGGGGGTATCGTTATGACTTGTTTGAGACATATTTGTTTCTTGATATTGTTTAGCCATTTTACTTGCTACGTCAGGGTTAAGAGAGCAAGGTTCATTTAAGATGTTGTTGTAGCTTTTAGTCGTGATGAGAACACCAACAAGAATATACCAAACGAATTTACCTACAATATCTTTTAGTTTTACACAATGTCTAAATTCCTTGTACAAATTAGATTCACTTGCTGCTGGTTTTGCGCTTTCTACAAATAGACCATTTCCGTTTGCATAACTGTTATTCCACGTCCTATCAAAGGCATCTTTATTATCGTAGCTAAACTGGTTTATAAAAATGGAAGGGTCATTATAAATGTTATTTAATGCCGATGCAACCATTTTACCGGTTGAACTTGTTTGCGGGCTTTTTATAAGATTCTTTATAGTTGTAGACAACCCGGATAATTTGACAATACCGTATCCAAATGTATTTGAGAATGGTTCTACCCATCCGGGATATATATTAAGCATTAATTCAAGTAGACCAAAGATAAACACCATGGGGAATATAGTTGCTAAAATTCCGACATTAGTAGAATTTGGATTATTACATACAGACTTTGCTAAAGCGGCATTTATAGATACTTGTGTAGATATAATGGCGATGACGTAAATGATATTTAACATAGTAGACATTGTATCCGGTGTTTGATATTTAGCAATAAAGTAGATGAGAGTTATAAGAAAAAATGCAAAAATAGATGTAGATGGATCAGGGGGGCTTGATGTTCCCGTTGAATTTGACAATTGTACATTATTAAATGGATTTTTACTAGGCTGTGCTGGGATGGTATATGGTGGCAGTCCGGTATCTGGTGTACTACTTGTATTACTTGTATTGGTTGTATTACTTGTATTGGTTGTATTACTTGTATTGGTTGGTGTATTATTATTGTCATTACTGGTGTTGGCGGAATTAGATGTTGGTGTACCAGAACCAGAAGCAGATGATGAAGGTGGAGCCATTATATCTAATATGTATAATTTATTTTAAAAAAATCCTATTATATTGTATTAGTATTTTTATTCCGTTAACCTTCAATAAATCATTAATAATCATTAATAAATCATTAAATAACTAAAATGGAAAAACCTATATTGACAGAACCTGGTGTTAAATATTTTATGAATCAAGTGTTGAAACAATGCAATGAACAGAGATATATTTTTACAAATACTGTTTTTAATTTAGTATTATTCCTAATATTTATTCTTATAATCGGTGGATTTTTATATTATAAATATCGTGGTAAACTTACACCTGAAGAGAAGGAAGCTAAGTTTAGAGAACAGAAGCAGGACATTTTGTCACGACTAAATTCTCTAAATGTGAAAATAGAGTCATCCAGGCGAAATAATGGTGTAGGTGGAAGTAAGACGAATCTAATTACCGACTTGCCATTATGGGATGTATCATCGTCAGATGTTATCGTAAATCCTTATAAATTATAATAAACATAATACAATAAAATAGAATATTATAGAATATTATAGAAGAAATGTCACATTCTCATTCACATATTTCAGTTGAAAATGCGTTGATTGAATATTATAAATTAAAAAGCAAATACGATGATAAATATGATAGTAAAAAAATGTCTATAATATTAGACGGAACGCTTTCACTGTCTACGAAAAAAGAGAGAATTACTCGTCTTGGAGCAACAAAGAAATGTATCGTATGTGGAGCAGAAGGCGGAACAAATTTTACTGATGAAAACCGGATTCTAAAGGCGGTTTGTGGTAATAAGTCAAATCCGTGTGGTCTTAATATGGATATATCTAAGGGTAAAATCGGATGTGTAGAAGATTTAATAGATGTATCCTATAAGAAGATTGAGAAGATAAAGGAAAATATTATAAAATATAAACTAGATTTGCTATTTAAATATATAACAGATTCGCAGTTACAGCAGAAATTTAGCGAAGCTAAAGGGGAATTAGAAGCAGAGATGATTAAATATGAGAAACTATATTCTACATATATAGATGTACTGAATAATCCTGAAAAGGTGAGAGATATTAAAACGTACAATACGGAGATAAATACATATGTCGAACAGATAAAACAAATAATGAAAGAGTATGCATCTACGAGTAATAAAGAGCAATTGAAGACGGTTATAGATATATACTTAAATCATATTATACCTGTTGCAGAAAAGTTAAGGAATGTTACATACTTGTTTAATGATATAGAATATAACGACGATACTCAGGAATTTAAGTTGATACAGAATAAGAATACGATTAAAAATACGGAAGTATATTTAGAGCGTCCTCACGTGATCGCCTTTGTAAAGTAGTCATTATAATTGAAATATATTTTTTGTATATCTGAATGAAATAAAACAAAGTATAATATAAAAATTATAGCACATAAGGTATAGTTTATTTTAGTTTTATTAAATACTTTATATGCTATAATATAAATAAGTGGAGTATAATGAACAATAAAATCGAATACTGCTAATAGCGGTATCAAACTCGGATCCTTTGTTTTCACTATTTTATAATAATTTGGATAATAATGAAATAAAATAATACTGCCAACTAATGTGATAATATTTAATGGAATAATATTATATTTACTTTTTGTGATTAATAACCCAAATGTGATAATAAAGATAATTAGAGAAAATGATTTTAGTTGTCTATACATAAAGGTATATAGGTTTACCTTTTGAAACATTATTATTGTCTGAAGAGGAAGAGATAGAGATAGAGAGAGAGCGATAGAGAGAGATAATAAAAGGTAATATATAATATTATAATATATATTTTGGATATAGTCTTCAGTTATTAAAATTATTATGTTATAGTATGTAAGTGATATGAACAATGTATCATCGGATAAGTTGTATATTCCGAATATACATCCGTCGAATATAACAAAATCTCCCGCGCAATACAAACAAGGCGTTTTCAAAGACTCAAAAATGTCGAGGGGAGGCGACGACAAGGCGAGATTGTCAGAGTCTAAACCGGCGATGAACGCCAATGACGGGAGAAATGCGGTAATTACAAAAAATGAAACATTATATATTGCAGCGCAGTATATTTCGAATACTGTTTTTATTATGTATTTGTCTGTTTTTATATCACTAGTTATATTGAGAGATAGGAAATGGTTTTATATTATATTAATCGTATTTGTGGTTAATATTTTAGCAACTATATTAAAAATATGTTTGATGAGATTTAATTATGGTTTCTTACATAGACCAGGGAAATGTGTAGATGAGAATATGGATTACGACCTTTTGGAATCTAATTTTATATTAGAGGGAATAAAGAAAACTGTGAATAGTGACGAGTATAATATTATAGGATTCCCTTCTATGCATACAATGAAGGCTACAATGATATTAGCATTGACATATTTATTTTTTCCAAAATATAAAAAAACCACATTAATAGTTGCTCCTATATATTTAGCAATTCTAGCATGGGCGCGGATATACCTAGACTGTCATACAGTGTTACAAATTTTAGGGGGTATTATATTGGGTGTAGGAGTAGCAAAGGTATCGTTTAATTTATGTAATTGATTTATGTAATTGATTTATGTAATTAATGATTATAATATATATAAAGCATATTGCGTATATATTATTAATAGGATTTTATGTCCACGGATAACACTGATGATAGTTCGTGGTGTACGATGAGTACGGATTCAGAGAATGGTGAAATGCGTGAAACGGGAGAATCGGGAGAAATGCGTAAACTAGAGAATGAAAAATATGAAATAGAAAATAGATTCGAAAATAGATTCAATAACTGCGGACATTATATTGCTGGATGCAAGATAGTTGCAAAATGTTGTGATAAGGAATTTGGGTGTAGACTTTGTCACGATTCTGAAATATCTGATCATCAGATAAATAGGTATGATATCACCGAGATTGTTTGTAATGTATGCAAAATGAGGCAACCTGTTTCAAACATATGTGTAAACCCGGATTGTAATAATAATATGAATAATATTGAATTTGCGAAATATTATTGTGGAGTATGTAATTTATATTCCAATGAGCCGCCTGCAGAGATTTATCATTGTGATAAGTGTAATATATGTAGAATGTGTAGTATAGGGCATACAAGGGAGGAATATTTTCATTGTGATAAATGTGGTGGATGTATAAATAAATGTATAAAAGACACACATAAATGTATATCTGAAGCATTTAACAATGACTGTTGTATATGCCTGGAAAGTATTTTTTTGTCAAGAGATAGCACGATTATATTACCGTGTGGGCATATTATTCATAGTGAATGCTATATGTCATCAATACGTCAAAATAGATTCACGTGTCCACTTTGTAGGAAGACTATGCTAATGGGTGGTATGCTTGAAAAGGTTACAGCAGAGTACGATAGATTAATTTCTACAATGCAATATAATGGAAGCATTAACACACAAATCATATGTAATGATTGCGAATTTAAAGGGGAAGTGAGGTTTCATCCGATGGGACTTAAATGTAGAGGATGTGGAGGGTATAATACATTAAATGCAGGTAGAAGAGATAATAATGTAGACGACACAGATGGTACGAGCGAGTGATAATAATGTATATTTTAAAATGATATAGAAATATTTTTATATATTATATTAATGGCGAAATGTTCAAAACATTGACACGTGCAATGAATATGTTTAGTATAAGAAATATGTATTATAATATATCTGATAAACAATTATTAACCAGACATATATCAAAATACTCAAGTGGTCGTATTGGTTTATTATGTTGTAATGCAGCTAAAAACAAATGTGATTGCTCACATACGTGTAAAAGATTTGAGCCACTTCAGACTGAATCAAATGAAAAAGAATTCAAGTGTGAAATAACGAATCTACCACCTAGAGTTGGAGATATAGACTGTAGTTGCAAATCTATGTGTATGGTTAAAAAATCAGAAACAATGACCATTACCGATAGTAAAAAAAACGATTAATAGTTTGGCTGTATATAAAATTGTACCGAATGCGTATTTTTTATATAGATATTCATAGAAATTCATAGATATTCATAGATATTCATAGATATTCATAGATATTCATAGATATTCATAGATATTCATAGATATTCAAATCATATTATGAAATATATAAAATAATATATATTTTATATATAGATGAAATATATTTCAATACCGCTATTTATTATAAGTTTCCTCATAGGAATGGTATATATATATATATCAAATCCTCCTCAACGGAGTATATTAATCTATCCTACAGTAGATAATAATAATAAATTTCAATATGTAGATAAAGCCGAAAACTGTTTCACTTTTGCAGCTACAGAACAGAAGTGTCCATTTAATACAGGTTCATTAAAAACTATACCTATTCAAGCATAATATATTTATATTTATATTTATAATTATAATTCAAGGATTTTTACTATATTTATATATTTATATATTTATATATAGTAAATAATATATAGTAACTAATATATAGCATATAATAAACTATAAATGAATCTTAAACGTTGGTTACACTCTCCTACAAGTAAATATATAATGTCTATTATTCTTGGATTAGGACTTTCAACATTATTTAGAAAAGAGTGCAAAGGAGAACAATGTATTATTTTTACGTCACCATCAGTAAACGAATTAGAGAAAGAGACATACATACACGGTGACAAATGTTACACATATGCAAGTAAATCGGAAAGTTGTGATTCTCAAAAAAAATTAGTTAGATTTGCGTAGTAAATACAAATCTATCATTCTTTATAGAATATATTAAGAAATGTCTGATACAACAAGCATCGATGATCTTCCGACGGACCCCATGATGGGTGGAAATCAAAATAATATTTCTATTCAAAAAATGGAGATTAACAGCGGAGGTGGAGGCGGAGGTGGAGGTGGAATGGGTATGCCACCACCACCATCACAAATACAAGGACAAGTATATTCGCCAAATATAGCAGGTTTAAATGGTCAGCAACAGCAAATGCAACAGCAACCCAATGTTATCAACGAACTAGTTTCAGGATTACAAAGAGCGAGTGCCAGTGGTTTAACAAATTTACAATCACGCGATATACCAATGAATACGATGAATATGATGAACGACCCACAAATTCAACCTAATTTCGTCCCTAGACCACCACCAAACCAGCCACAAGCAGATTATATTGAGGAACACGACGAAGATATGATGACTGAAGTAAGAAATGCCACACACGTAAATACAAACGATAATATGGAGGCGATATATAAATTGATTCAAGTACCACTTTTGGTAGGTATTCTTTATTTTGCATTTCAGCTTCCTATTACACGTAAATATATTTTGAAGTATTTACCTTCTGTATTTAATGCCGATGGCAATTTCAATGTTAGCGGGCTGGTTTTTATGAGCGCATTATTTGCTTTAGGATATTTCGGTTTAACTAAAATGTTGGAGCAGATGGAATCGTTATAAAATACGACACTGTTAGTATTGCCGCTTTGTAACAATTATTTTCATTTATAACACGATATTGCTCTAAATGAAAAGAAATATAGAAAGATAGAAATACCGAAAGATGTCATATTAATCGCTACCCATAGATGGAAGTATATCTTTCTCTACAAATAATAAATTATCAATTTCTTTATTTTTACGCGACCGTGATATGGATGATAGTTTTGTACCTCGTATAGATGACAGCATTCGTACCGTCTTATTTTTGAGTTTTTTTATTCGCAAAGCGGTAGGCGTCTTAATTGGGGTCATCGGCGAAGGTGTATCGGTTTTATGTTTCTTCGATAATTTTAGTTTATTTAGTCCTTCAATCCCCTCAATCCCCTCTATACCATTTATAATAGCTTTAGAAGTAAGCACCTTTGCCTCGAGTGCAAGTTTCGCCTCGTTTATGATATCCTCTTCTGTTTTATCGTGCTTAATGTAAGGCTTGTTTGCAGGATTTAATTCAGGATTGTAGCGTAAAAACCATCGACTATATTCTTTGCTTTTCTTTTTCGTTTTTAGTCGTTTATACTGCTTTGCCTTTTCATTTCGAATATCTTCTAGTGTCTTTTGTTTACCATAACACGTGACGCTGAAACGGCGTAACAACCCGGTTTGTTTGAGACGGTTCTTTTGTTGTATTTTAAATAAATATTCACACAAACATAGTGTTCTACGAGGATTATAATAAGGGCGTTCAGCATATAAAAATAAAAGATAAAAACTCATCATTGTATCAATTGTAGCTACACGGAATATCTTCCCATTTACTTTTATGGAGTTATAACTATGACAAGCAAGGGGCTTATAGACATATGCTACAGGTTGCGACCCGACACGTACTTCATAATGAGTAGATAAATATTCAGGAATCGCTGCCTTAGTTTCAATTGTAATATTTCGAATATCTTGTTTTTCGAGTGCCTCCTTTATTGCTTTCGCTGTTTTATCAGGCGAATTGGATAACAAATCAAAATCAGGTATTTCTTCTAAATATCGTCGCTCATTATTTTGCAAATAACGCGAATATAAAACATTTGCATACCCACCTATAAAAACAAGTTTTTCTTTAGAGGCAATATTTTTTATAGTCGTTTGTATTTTCTCTTTCTCATATTGGAATTGTTTATTATATGAACGCGCTGTTAATGAATGTTTAAATGTATCGGGATCGCAGTTTACAGCCTTTAAAGAGTAGTGACGGTTCAGAAGATTTAAACGTTTAAATACCTTTTCCCATCTAGAAATATCACCGCCGGGACGCGATAGTTCTAAATACATTGCCATTCTAAGAAAATTGGGAGGCGAATATAATATTTTATCTTTCACGAGAGCATTTCTTTTAAGACTACTAAACAATTTACTGTCAAGTTGAGTAATATCCGCAATTTGAAAGAAATTGACAAATACTTTATATGTTCCATAATGAACACCCGCCTTTGCTTCGACATCAGAGAACCCTTGCCTAAAATAAATATCGGCTAATTCTTTCGCATCATTTATTGCATTAGGAGAGAAGAAGTCATAGTCGGGTATTTCTAAATTTCGATTATAAAATTGCTCTGACTCTGGTAGAATATTATTAATTGCAGTACCGCCATAACAAACCAATTTTTTATCGCGAATAAATTTTTCCAATACGCTTATAATTTGTTTCATCACCGGGTTTTGGGCAATACGTTCTCCTCTCTTTTTTGCTTCGATGTTCATTGCATTTTTTAATAATTCTAACTCGCGGTTTTCATAATATAATATGTTCGAATCAGGTGAATTATTAAACATTTTATTTATTTTATTTATTTTATTCAGTATGTTAATTTATGTTATTAGGTATGTTATATTATCAATATAAAATAAAATAAATTATTAAATATGGAACTAATATGGAACTACTAATGATGTCCTAGATACAATATATCATATTATGATGGTATCTTACCTAGAGGCGTATCAGTAAACTTGGTTGCGGTGCTATACCTACTAGATAATGGTGGTTCTGTAGGTATTACAGTAGGTACATATAATAACGAATCCGGTTTGGGAACAAAAGCACTGCCTGCTTTTTCGAACAGGTCGTTATAAGTAACCAGGTTTTGGTCGTGATTTTGGAAGCTCATAGCCATTAACTGGCATCCTAATACTTGAGGTATTGTAGATATATAATTTATGTCATATTCAGTGACATCGGGCAATACTAGCGTGATATGCTGACGATTAAATTCAATAACCTCTTTTGGGTCAACCGTATTTTTAATAGTAGTGAAGAATTGGTCGTGGATAAAGGCAGAGTTGGTAGTTACATTTGTAAGCTCCCAAAGAACCTTAGATTGATAAAGGATTGACATCCCCTGTGAAGTGTTACTTTTTTCTACCATAATAACGACTTTTCCTAAAAATGTGGATATAGGCAATTTTATAAGATTTTTGCCGTTATATTCGCGACCATATTCTATTGGCAACAATTTATCACCTAGACTTTGATATATTTCAGATGCAAGCTGAGTAAGAATTTTTACTTTATTGGTTTTAAGTCTAAAGTGTAGTAAAAGGGGGTCGTTAGGATTAGGGCAAAACCTCGTTTCCTTTCCATCCGTCGGTATTTTAACTTCCGAAAAGGCATAGGTATTTATAGCATTTAACACGTCGGATATAGGTAATGCGTTATAACTTTGCTTGACTCCCACCATATCAATCGAAGAAACAGCGACAACAGGAGCGTCATTTAAACAGTAAATTTCAAAATCGAGGCATCTACATCCTTGAACAATAGTATTGTATAGGGCACATAAACTAACATAATCGTTTTTATACTGTCCGGATGCGCAACAATTGTATGCTGTTTTAATATAAAAGTCGCGCAGATTTTTTTGATAATCTTTAGAATTCAGACTTGTCCAACTGGATGTGATTTTAGTTGGTTCGTTATAATAGGATTCAATGCTCATACAATTGGTTCGTTTTAAATTTAATTTTGTAGTTACATACGTAATTAGCCAAAGTAAAATAACGACAACAAACGCCATTCCAAACCAATGAATTGCTGTAGGAGATACAGTAGTATGTAACATATCACGTATATTTTTAGCACTGAAATTGGATAATATATTTAAAGACTTGGTAGTATTGGTGGGTGCTGATGTGCTCATTTTTATTAAGTCAGTATATTATAATATTATATATATATTGATATTAATAATATTGCTATTAATAATATTGCTATTAATAATATTGCTATTAATAATATTGCTATTAATAATATTGCTATTAATAATATATATATAAAACTTGTTAAAATTATTAATATGTTAAATATATATAAAAAATAATGACAGGAGGTTTACTAAATATTGTATCTTTCGGAAATCAAAATGTTATATTAAATGGAAACCCCAAAAAAACATTTTTCAAATCGACATATGCAAAATATACAAATTTCGGTCTACAAAAATTTAGGATAGACTTTACGGGGCAGCGCTCTCTTCGGTTATCTACAGATTCGAAGTTTACATTTTATGTACCACGTTATGCTGATTTATTAATGGATACGTATATTGTCGTCACGCTTCCCACCATATGGAGCCCGATTATGCCGCCCAATGATTGCAATGAGACATGGGCGCCATATGAATTTCGTTGGATTGAGAATTTAGGAACACAAATGATAAAAGAAGTTGTAATATCGGTTGGTGGGCAGACATTACAGGTATTGACCGGGAAATATTTACTAGGTCTTGTTCAGCGCGACTTTCCTGATGATAAGAAGAAATTATATGACCAAATGACGGGAAATACACCTGAACTAAATGATCCGGGAAATTCTGGTAGCAGGATAAATACATATCCAAATGCATATTATACGTCGTTATCGCAGGGTTCGGAACCATCGATACGTTCTCGCAAGTTATATATACCTATAAATGCGTGGTTTACACTGTCGAGTAAAATGGCATTCCCGCTTATCGCACTTCAATATAACCAGTTGCAGATTGATGTAGTTATGCGACCAATACAGGACCTTTATACCATCCGCGATGTAATGGACCCTGCAAATGGATGGCCGATTGTTAGGCCAAATTATACCAAAGAGTATATGCAATTGTATAGATTCCTACAGTCGCCACCGACCGTAAGTCTTGCCGCAGATACATACCAAAATTCTGCTCAATCAGAGTGGAATGCAGATATTCACCTGATAAGCACATTTGGTTTTCTATCAAATGACGAGGCTAAAGTATTCGCCGCAAATGAGCAGAAATATCTTATAAAGTCGGCATATGAATGGAACTTCAATAATGTAACAGGTTCTCAGCGTGTATGGTTGGAAAATACACTTGGTATGGTGAGTAGCTGGATGTTTTTCTTTCAGAGAAGCGATATTAATCTGCGCAATCAGTGGAGCAATTATACGAATTGGCCTTATGGATATTTGCCGGTGGATGTAGTCCCTGCACCAGTCAGCCCTTTGGTCGATTATAATGGGCAATATGGGGCATTAAATTTGCCGTGTGTTCCTACCCCACCAGGGGGAATTGGGCCATATATTGGTCCTGGTTATAACCCGGCAACTACACACAATACAGGATACTTTGTTACCCAACCATTTAATGTAGAAAATCAACGGGATGTATTGATGAATATGGCTATTTTATTAGATGGTAAATATCGCGAGAGTCCGCTCGACGCAGGTGTATTCAATTATGTGGAAAAATATATGCGAACAAAGGGAAATGCACCTGATGGACTATATTGTTACAATTTCTGCCTTGATACTGACCCGTTTATTGTACAGCCGTCGGGGGCTTTAAATACGAGTAAGTTTTCAAATGTTCAGTTTGAGTTTACCACATTTTATCCACCACTTGACCCACAGGCCAAATTTTTGACGATTTGTGATGGACAAACGAATCCGCTTACTGGCGAACCCATACCAATAGGTGCGAATAAACCTGTGTGGCGCATATATGACTATAACTATAATTTAGTAGTATTGGAAGAACGGTTCAATGTTGTCACATTTATGTCTGGCAATGTCGGACTTATGTATGCGAGATAATAGGAGCGTCATAAAATAACATAAGATACATAATATACATAATGTACATAAGATACGTAGTGTACTGTTTAGACGAATTATTATACACTATCTGAATAGCAAACATTTTGTTTTAAACAATTATTATTTACTTAAACGTGTAATACTAATTGTTTGAAAATGATTGAATAATATAAAATGTTATAATATATTATATTAATAAAAATAAAAAATAATAATAATAATAAAATATGCCAGTCTATGAAAATTTCTTGTCAAAAGCTGGTATTTTTGATTATAAAATGAATAGAGAAGGGTTTATGGGAATACCCGATATTGCCGATGATGACGGAGGCAGTGTTAGCGGGGATACGGGGACTACAGGAACTACGGGAACTACGGGAACTACAGGAAATACAGGAACCACAGGAAATACAGGAACCACAGGTTCAACTGGTAATAACAACAACAACAACAACAACGTATTAGGTATATTTGGTAATCCCAATAACATACTAGCTGTATTATTTTCTGGTTCTTCAGGAGCTTCCGGTTCGGCTGGTTTATTTAATTCACTTGGGTTGCCAGGATTAAATAATATTATTTCACCATCAGGTATTCCAGGTGTACCAGGCACAGAAACAAATTCTACGATTTCAAGTCAAGAAATGGCGCTAGCAAATCAGATATTTGTATACGTTATACATATTTTAGTGTCAATAATTTTAACATACTTATGGGGTATTTTTGGTGCAAATGCTCTATTTTTAGTAACATTATCTGAGGACGAAAAAGATTTTATTCTTCCTACAAAACCATATAGTCTACCATACTGTGACGAAAGAGATACGAGCAAGTGCCTGTTTGGATATGGATTTCCGTATGATTTATCGGCGCGTATGTGTAATTCAGACCAGCAAATATTACATGTTATCGAGAAGGAAGAGAAAAATATAAATATATTAACAGCATTTAAAGATGGTAGTAGTGGCGATGGTATGTCCGATGCTTTATATAATTATATATTCAATTCGGTGTATGGTGGTGTCGGACGAGGCGGACGTGGTTTTACGAAAATGATTTTGGAATTATGTAATCCAAGTGACAGCACTACTCCAAAAAACAAAGAAACATGGTCGGCTGAGATGAAAGAGTCACCATTTAGAAGATGTCTTATTTTTTTAATTTTTCCGATATTATTTGCTTATTTATTAATACCGATTATGGGGTTGGTAGCAGGTGTAATGGGTGCTATATTCGGGGTACTAAATAATCACCCATTTTGGGGTCTATTTTTTACACTTATACTTGGAATTTTTATATTTATTGGAAATGGAATATGGACAGCATTACAGACAGTATACTTTTTCGGATATTATCCTTGTGCAGAAGTAGAACCGAAGAAGAAAGCACGATATAATGATATTTTTCATACTTGTAAGCCATATTTGATGAATATATTTTATTGTTTTATAGTGTATTTTGCTTTCTTGGATCTTGGTTCTGGAATTGGTGGAGGTATTATGTTTATTGCAATAATTGCTGCTTTCACCGGGTTTGTGTAAACAAATGTGAGACGGAGAGTATTAAATATTAAACAGTAAATAGTAAATATTAAATAGTAAACAAAAAGATGTTAAAAATATAATTCTATTATTATTATAATTACTTTAGTGAATTTAATTATAATAATTAAATATATATTTATAAAAAATGACGCGCAATAAAAACAAGAATAATTTTTCTGCTACTTCCCTACCATTTGTCAGCATATGTACTCCTACATTTAATCGCCGACCATTTATAGAAGCGATGATTGCGTGTTTTAATAGTCAAGATTATCCAAAAGAGCGTATGGAGTGGATAATTGTAGATGACGGTTCTGACCCTGTTGAAGATATGGTCGCACATCATCCAAATGTCAAATATTTTAAGTATGAGAATAAAATGACGCTTGGGCGAAAGAGAAATATATTGCACGAGAAGGCGAAGGGGGATATAATCGTGTATATGGATGACGATGATTTTTATCCACCTGAGCGTGTATCTCACGCAGTGGAGATGTTATCAGCGAATCCAGGAGCTTTATGTGCCGGGGCTAGCGAGATGTATATATATTTCAATGATAGAAAACAGATGGTTCAATTCGGACCGTACGGTAAGGCGCACGCTACTGCAGGGACGTTTGCTTTTAGGCGTGCACTATTGAAAGATTCGAGATACAATGATGACGCGTGTTTAGCAGAGGAACGTGAATTTCTTAAAAATTATACAGTACCATTTGTTCAGTTGGAGCCTATGAAAACGATTCTAGTATTTTCGCATTCACATAATACAATGGACAAGCGAATGTTGTTGGATGATATAGATAAGAACGGCAGCAAGAATGCAACGAATGAATATATAAAATATAGTGATAAGAAAGTAAGCGATTTTATAAAAGATGAGAAGATAGTAAAGTTCTTTACGGAGGATTTAGAAGAGGCGTTGATTGCGTATAGCGCAGGTGGTATACATATGAAACCGGACGTAATGAAACAAATAGGAGAAATCGAGAAAATGCGGAAAGATATGACGACGAAGAATGCAGTGAATCAAGATAATCTGTTATCGCAGTTTCAGAATTTGAAAGATATGTATGGGTGTGCGACGAGAGAAAATGCGAGATTGAAAGAAATAATAGATGTTCAACAAACAATATTAGATGAGAAAAATGTACTAATCGCCGAATTAGAGGCGAGATTGGCAGCGAATAGTGATGTGATTTTGGTCAACATCGAATAATGTATGAATAGATAGATAAATGAAGATATATACGAAGATATATACGAAGATATATACGAAGATATAAATAATTCTCACCGATATTATAATTTTAAAAACTGCTTAAAGAAATTACTATAAATATAGTTATCACAGAACAAAGTTCGTCGCAGTCGCGTGTGTATTTGTTAGTATAGTCAAAATGGTAAAGGATTGGGATAATCTTCAGCAGTATGAGAATCACAACCCGAATAGTACGGGGGAGGTGTATTACGACGATGACGACGCGCATTCGAAGAATAGCAGAGGTAAACGTGGCGGCGGCGGCGGTGGTGGAAGCAGTGGACCAAGACGTCGTTTCTATCCATCAAATGTACAAGGGAAGTTTATTGTAAATGCAATTACTGGCGTGGCGTATCCTTGGCGTGTGGGTTCGATATATGAAGACTTGTTATGGAAGGTATGCGATGCGAGTGCAAAACGCGGGAAGTATGAGCCGGATTTTTACTTTTACGATTCACCAAAACAGGCAATTAGTCATAGGCGTTATAAGGCGGATGTATATTCAGCAGAGACGTTGGATTGGTGGAAGGGGAAAGTGGCGAAAATGACGAAGCTACTTGAGAGCGAGGATGATTAAGGTAAGGTAAACGTATGATTAAAATATAACATATTGCGTTATGTTATATTTTCAAGATAACGAGCAGATTTTTTATATAAAATCAATATATATAAAATCAATATAATTAAATATTATATGGAAGAAATTAAAAGTTCTAATACCAGGATTTCGCTTATCGACGAGGATATAATCAATGGTGTAGAAAATGATGTATTATTAAAAGATAAGATTAAAAATATAACTTTAAACAAGTTTTCACAAAAAAAAATATATCATTTACTCTGGCATATTTTTCATTCTTTCTCAGTTGTGTATCCGGAAGAACCAACAGAAGAGGAACAGTCAAGAACTAAAAACTTTATTAATAAAATAGCAACACATTTATCTATTATTTGCTATTCTTGTAGTAGAAATAAAGACACTTTAATAAAAACTTATGATATAGATTTAGCTGTTAGTTCTAGATTAAATATAATAGATTTTTTTTGTAATTATCATAAAGAAGTTAATATAAAATATAGACCATCTATAATTAATATTAATGCAAAGTACGAGCCTGATTTATATACAACAGATTTTATTATTAAACGATATATGAACGATGATTATATTTCCTTTATTGAATCCAATTATAATTTGAACTTATATAAACTGTTTCAATCGAATACTATGGGCAGTTTCTTTCAATTATTCTATGATTTTACTAAACAATTTTACAGATTAGAGGCTGATAAGTATGATTTACAAATAAATCTAAAAGTCAGGTTGCCTCACTAAAATTAGTCATCAAGTAATGCTATTTTATAGGGCGTTAGAACACCAGAAGCATTAGGTAAGAAGATGCGAAGATATCGTCCTGAACTCGCACCTGCGGTCGCGGATGTGATTTGGTCGCCTGATATAGATATGCGACCAGTTGTGTTTTTTGTTTGAATATCTACTTGTCCGTTTCCAGATGAAGCAGTCGCATTTATCGTAAAGTTTGTAGCGGTGGAGCGAATCTCATTCCCATTCATATCAAGAGGGCGAAAAGAGTTGTTTTCATTCTGTCCTCCGTTGAAATTGAATGTTTCAAGTAAAACACCATTTACCAAATTAAATACTGATAATGTCCCGTCCTGATTACCTGCTCCAACATTTTCCAGTTTTGTTTGTAATTTACTAAACTCAAAAGATGTTCCAGCACTATCTTTCGCAAATGAAGATATAGAACTAATAATATCTCCTACTGCCCCATTAGGACCACTCCTATTAAGTTTTACCGCTGGATATGAAGTAGGTGTGTTAAGTGTGTTATTTATTGTAAGCATAGGAAGCGTTGTATTACCCAAATAACCATTATTTATCGCTAATGGATTAGCACCTGCCCCAGCATTACCAGTATTACAAACTATTCCACTACCTGATCCTGTTGCGTCCAATTGGATTTTTTGCCCTGATTGTGTTGCTGTTAGGAATATACCATTTGTAGCACAACTCATTTGACATGGTGTAGCACTTGTTTCTGCTCCAATAAGAGTTAATTGTCCCATAGAACTAATATCAAATGAATTTGGAATAGGACCTGTTGTATTGTGTTCTATTTGAGCGTTTCCAACAGCAGGAACTTCTGTTCTTACATAATGACCCGAAGGGATTGATAAATTACTTGAAGTTATAAGCACTTCACAACCTCCACCACCATTCGTTGCAGAAACACTTGAAGCACTAATGGTATTAGCAAAAGAAGAAGAAAAACCATCTTTACGATAAGCACTATTCCAAATATCAGTAGAAGCAGTATCAGTTGAAGCGAACGCAAGAGAAGGGGTGGTTGCTTGTGTTGTTAGTTGTGTCGTTTCAGTAATAGTTCCTGTATTGATTGTTCCACCTAATCCTGTATCAGTCATTAAAATACTATCAACGCTGTTAATTTGAAATCCAAGACCATCTACCGCAGTTCCACCACTCCAAATTGTAGGACGAGTAAATGAAGAACCTGAACCAGCAATTGGAACAACACTATTTAAATATTTTTGATTTACGCCTCCTCCATTATCAGTATATAATCCAACGATACTATTTTGACCCCCAGCATTCGGTGTTATTGCTGTGGAACTTGTATTAACACCACTAATATTAAGAGTTATTGTTTTATCAGTTGCTGTATTACCAGCGGTAAGAACCTGTTGTAATGTATCAGCCGGTGGAAGATTATTTGGATTATAACAAGTAGCAATATCATACCAATTCGCAGACGCAGGACCAAATGCGGGTTTTTTTGCTTCCAGAGATGCTCCGTTTCCACTCCAATAAAATCCATTTGTTAAATCGTCAACCCTGATATGGTTATTATCTAAAACAGCCTCTGCTACTGTAGGGTCTTGGATTGATATATTTGTCCCAGTTTGCGTATTTGTTTGCCCTAATCCATTCCCTAATGAAAGTCCGCCCTGTGTTAATACACTTTGAGAGTTATTGACACCATTTTTAACTTGGACTTGGGTTGCTACTACGCTTGTAAAATCACCTGATATATTATTCGTTATACTAACTTCTGCGTCAGTTATACTTGTAAATGATTGAGTTACCGCTCCTACCTCGCTGACTAAACTAAATTGAGGGGTAGAAGCAGATACATTTGTAGAAACATAACTTTTATTTCCGGCTCCATCATCATAAGTCATAGTATTAGATGAATGAAGTATTTCATTCGTGTTAAAAACGCCATTAGATAATGTTATTTGCGATGTATTATTATCAGGCTTTAACGATATATAATTATTATTAATACTTGGTTTATCCATATAAATATTATCTGAACGCAGTGCGTTCCCATTCACAGAATCCATCCATATGCCGTGTAATCCATTTGGTATTGGGTTACTAGTAAGGGGCTCTATTGCTAAATATGTCGGATCAATACCACCTTGAACGTATAATTTTCCGAAAACAATTACATCTCCTGTATAACCTGTACCCGTATATCCTAGACCCGTGGTTCCAATATATGAAGTTGGAACCCACGGACTTCCACCAGTCGGGCCTGTCACACCCGTTGAACCAGTCGGACCAGTCGGGCCTGTCGAACCAGTCGGGCCTGTCACACCGGTTGCTCCTGTCGCACCAGTCGGTCCTGTCACACCGGTTGCTCCTGTCGGTCCTGTAGCACCAGTCGGTCCTGTCACACCTTGTGCACCGGTAGGTCCTGTCGAACCAGTCGGTCCTGTCACACCTTGTGCACCGGTAGGTCCTGTCGAACCAGTCGGTCCTGTAGCACCAGTCGGTCCTGTAGCACCCATAGCACCAGTAGCACCATTATCGACTGAACCTGATACACTATCTTTACAGCAAAGTTTAGTATTTAAATAAGAGCCATATGAGCTATAATAAGACATATCTATGTTTATATATAGATATAAATATTATAAATGTATTTATTTATAATATTTATATAAAATCAAATCAAATCAAATCAAATCAAATCTTCGTAATCAGAATCTTTATTATCATCGTCTTCGATATGATTTAATGTTTTTTGGGTATACTTATCTAAATATCTATAAATACGATTAATATCCAATTTTGTAACTTCGTAGTTTTCAAGCATACTATATATTTCTTCGTCATTGTGTAGTCTTCGGATATATAGAAAAAAGGAAAACAAGTCTTTCTGGTCCATCGACAATTGTTGACAAAGATTCTTAATAAAAAGCGAATTATTATATTCCGTACTATATTTTGTAAGCACCTTTGTAAATCGAACCTCAAGCGGATTAAATTTAATTTTTTTCGCAAAATGTTCGTGATACAGTTTATTATTGTAAAATGTTTTAATCAAGGAACTCATCTCATTAAATTGCCACGCCTGATTCTGAAATGTAATGCGGTCAATATAATCGGAAAAACAAATATTATCCAACACCGTCTGATAAAATGGTATAGAAATATTTTTATCATATTTGCCCAACACATCTATTATGTTTTCGTGCCACAATAGAGCAACCGTCGTCCTATCTGTCTCATTCATAAGTACTTTATGTTGCTCGATGGGATAGTTATTATTTATCAACTGTTGTGTTATCTTTTTACTATCGTCATTATAACTTTTTTGCTGAAATATTGTTTTTATTATATCGTTATGCAAAATATTACCATCTTTGCTATCAGCCATCGACATTTGATGTATCGAACCCAATTTGCGCAAATCTCCCTGTATAAATGAAATAATTGTATTATTCAAAGATTTGTCAAATTTCAAATTCATCTCTTTTAATAAACACGATATCTGCTCGTTCGTCGGCGTCTTCAATTCAAATGTGTGACAAACTTTAATCAGTTCCTTTATTTTCTTGTTTATCTGATAATTGCCAATACATATAATCGGATTAAATGTCACCTCCTCCATCTTCTGTTTCTTCGTCTTTTTAGGACGGATCAGTTTAATAAGCGAATTTATTCCACTCTTATCGCCACTGTTCATCGCATCAATCTCGTCCATTACGATTACAATCTTCTTCACCTTTTTCTCAAACATCGACATTATATTCTTATCTGACATATTATGCTTTGTAATCGTGTCAATAATAGACTTATTGCGAATGTCTCCGGCGTCGTACTTTATAATATCATAGTTCTGTTCGCGCAATAAATTAACAATGAAATCGGTTTTACCGGAGCCTGGATTACCATATATGTATATCCCACGCTTTATTGTGATATCTTTTTTATGCTCCTGAAAATCTTGAAGAATAGATTTTATCTTTTGATATATTTGGTCGCGCCCAAGAATCTCGTTCAAGTTGTTCATTGTTTTCAGTCTTGGTATAATATGCTATGGTATGTGGTGTTATGTGGTGATGTTTTATATTATATGTGTTGAATAAGTAGTTATTATATTATTAGCTTTTTATTTGTGATTTTTACCTTATTAGAATATTATAATTGTTTCTATGTAGATTTATAACTGTATTTATTTTGATGGTTCTATTTCTTAGGAGTCAATTTATCTAATAAATTAAAATTATTATTACCTGGTTTAGCGTTATTATTACTTGCAGTGACGCTATTTATACCATTATTCACATCAATTATATTATGCAAATAATTAGGGTCTTGTGTTTTGTGATAAGGCGGTACATCATTTAAAAATAATTTTCCAAGTAGCCAAAAAATCGTTTTATTTTGTTTGTCCGGGGCACCTTTTATCAAAGACTCGTCGTTTGTAATTCCATCCCATTCTATGCCGTTTTTAATAGCATAATCGTATTTACTTTGCTTTGTTAGTAACTGATACGTATAAAATCCGTTTGGATTTAAAACATTTTTAGAATTGGCATCACCAGGTGTACATTTTATCTGATTTTCTGCATTCTTAGAGATTGTCCAATAATCAGGACATTTACTTACCATAGGTGCCCATATTTTCTTCTTATTGTTTGCTCGAATGATTATGACAATAAAAATAGGGGTTAAAAATAAAAAAGTAATTACGGCCACTAGTATACTTGCTTTGCGAAAACTGATGTTTATTTTATCTGAATATACTTCCATTGATTATTGATTATTGATACCGCTGTCGAATAATAGTGTAGATTAATATATTATATAGTAATAATATTTTAATCATCGAATAACTGAATAATCGAATAACTGAATAATCGAATAACTGAATAATCGAATAACTGAATTAAAATATGGTTATGTAATAAATAATATAGGTAGTGTTAACTTGACGATGAAGAGAGAACCTGACACTTAGAAACAAGATCGGGATTATTCGTTACACCATCCCAGGTTATACGTTTATTGCCGACGTTACAATTATTATTAACGAAGTTAGATTTATAGACAAAATTATCACATAATGTACCTGGTTTGGAAGGAGCCATATATGCAGATGGGGGTTGTGCTGCTGTACAACTTCCTATATTTATATCATCGGGTGTACAAGTATAAGGCGATCCTTCATTGCCTTCTGATAAAGTCCAATAATCAGGGCATGTTGATGGTGGGATATCAAATTTAGTCTTTTGTTCTTTGTAAATAAAATAACCTACCATAGCCAATAGAATAATAAATATTATAGTAGCAATTATCAAAGTAACACTATTAAAAGACATTTATATATAAAGTAAATATAATTAATTATCGCGAAATCAAAAACAAAAACAAAATTCAATAGAATTAACTAAATAATATTTATTTATATTTATTTTCTATTTGGGTTATATTTATTTTCATTTGGTTTATATTTATTTTATATTTAGTTATTATAATATACATTATAATAATATATAATATATAATATAACTGTTAAATGTTTTCAGGTAGCCAATCGTGTTCAAATCCATCATTACAAAAAGTTTATACAAAAAAAGTATCAAATGGTCGTATCGATATTGAGGGACCTCCACCCGATGTAAGATTTGCAATGTGGGACAAAATTCCCGTAAATCAGATTACCACATTTAGAGATGCCTTAACTGGTAATTGGTCAGATACAGATTTGAGTAATGCATTTTTTAGCAAAAATAATATTCAGATTATTCAAAATGGGCTTCGTGCTGAGGTGTATCGCTTATCTAATGGCGAATATAACATAGCTCAGCAAGATAATGATGAATTAAAAATTATAATGAGGGCACTATATCTTGAAAGCGCCGTAAATTTACCTACAAATATTAGAGAACAAGTGGCCGCTCTAAATCAGCACGTTTTGAATCATTGTGTTCCTAAATTATTAAATGAAATTCGCGCTTATTTGAAATACAAACGGGATGCGAGTGGTATGTATACGGTTATGACTTGGCCTGCATATGATACGGTTAAAGATAAAACTCTCGAACTTAAGCCGTGGTTCTAAATTGGTCGATATGTGGTTATCAGGATAGGATTACTCTATAAATATATTATTTATAGGGTTATTTATAGGGTTATTTATAGGGTTATTTATTTAGTTTTGATGATTAACATTATCTATATTAGACCGATTGTTTCATTGCTTTGCCACCCGTGCTTGATTTTGATTTCAGTTTGGATTTTAATGACGTTCCTCCTGTCGCCGATGATGCCACTTCAGTGAGTGCTGTACGTTGAACAAATTTCGTATATTCGGTCTCCAATTCTTCTAAATCATTTTTCCACAATTGTTCAGGCGATTTCGAACCAAGTTCACTAAGCTCCTTTTCTTTCTTTGTCTTTTCAGTAAGCAATCTTGCTACATTTTCTTCGGATACAGTATCCATCGGCAGTTTTAGCAAATACTTATAACCATTTTCATCGTCCGTATTGCCACTGCTGGTGTTACCGCTGCCGCCACTGATTGCATCGCCGTCATCACCCTTGCTCGCCACATAGAGGTCATACTTCCTCTCCTTCAAAAGTGCTGTAAGCATCTTGTTCGTCTTTCTGCGAAGGTCGATTGTATCATCCAATATTTCGGTAATATATCGCGCACGATTGCTGAGCACGAGTAGTTCACGCGTGAGAGCATTAATTATATGCTGTTTTCGTTTCTCATAATATTCAAGCCTGACACCATAATAGTCATCAATGATTTCCTCGGCGCTGCTATATTTCTTAAGCTTCTCATTTGCATCGAACATATTCATATTTGTCGTTGATTGTGTAGTATATAATCCAAGACTCTTCTCAAGTAAATTACACTCAAATTCCGTCGCTTTTTCTCCATATGTTTTGATAATATTGGGCGCCATCGTAACCGTGATATCTACAGTTGTGTCTGTACTCATATCATTATATTCTTTCACGATTGGTGCATTGCTTGCAGGACTGCTTTTATCTTTGTCCTTATCCTTCGATGCAGGCGCCGCCGTAGGCGGCTCAATCAAATGTTCCAGGAATTTCTTATAATCTTCCGTCCAAGTTCCAACCGGCAATTCCGTAATCCGAATTCTCTTTTCATCCAAAATTGTATAGCATCCCTTGAATAAATATTTTGTATCTCCGACACGACGAATCGTCCCCTTGAAATTCTTATAAAATGGTTCGATGGGTGCTGGTGCCGAAGCATCCGCTGATACTGTCCCTGAAAGTTTGCGCTTAATATATTCAATAATTTGTGCAGGATTGTAACACATAATATCGGTACTAAACCCAGTTCCGATTCCTTTAGTTCCATTTACAAGCGCCATCGGAATAATCGGCACATAATAAATCGGCTCGACACTCTGACCATCATCATCCAAGTATGTGAGAACCGCGTCGTCTTCACTTCGGAAAATAAGCCGTGTCAATTTATTCAATTGCGTGAAGATATACCTTACGCTAGCAGCGTCTGAGCCCCCTTTGATCCTGCTCCCAAACTGACCATTCGGTTCAAACAGATTAATATTATTCGAGCCCACGAAATTCTGAGCCAGGCCTACAATCGCCGCATTCAGACTTGCTTCACCGTGATGATACCCCGAATGTTCAGATACATAACCACTAAACTGCGCAACTTTGATTTCAGTCTTCAAATTTTTCTTGAATGCAGAATATAGAATCTTTCGCAATGATATTTTGAGACCATCCATCGTATTGGGAATCGACCTATCGCAGTCATATTTCGAGAAATGAATCATCTCATCATTGATGAACTTTTCATAGGTGACACTAGGCTGAAGCGTGTCGAGGTATCTGTCACGTGAATATGTCGCCAACCACGTCTTGCGGTCATCTGCACGTTTCTTATTGAATACCATATCAATCGCATTGTCGCATGTATCACCGCTGTGTGTGAAATCCACGATTTTCTTGTGCTCGAAATACTCCTTGAATTCCTTGCCCGTACTCGTTCCTAAACCTTTATAATATTTGATATTCCATCCTGAAGGAGGCGCGTGTGTCGCCATCGATACACCCACGCCTCCCGCCACTGCTTCGCCTTCGCTCCCTTCTTTCCACGCGCGATATTCGCCTTCATTGTAGAATACTTTCTCTTGCGTCCCTTTCTTCGCCTTCAAAATCGGCGTATTCATAAACCCGATAAATCCGGGAAGTTCTGTAAGTGTCGGCCATTCGCTTTGAAACATATTGATACCGAGACCTTTGATATGCGAACCATCCAAATCCTGATCCGTCATAAACAATACTTTGCCATATCGAAGGCGATATTTCACATCATCGGATGTATATTTGCGCCCGACCTCAAGGCCGAGAATTTGCTTGATTTCGGTGATTTCATTATTATCCGCGATTTTCTTCACGGGTTCACCGCGCGTGTTCATCATTTTACCTTTCATAGGATAGACGCCGATGAGATTGCGGTCTTCACGACTAAGACCTGACACAATTCCCGCCTTTGCTGAATCACCTTCGCAAAATATAATCGTGCATTGTGCCGACTTATCTGTCCCGGCGAAATTTGCATCGATTAGTTTCGGAATACCGCGAATCGTGCGCGTCTTTGTTCCATCCGTCTTTTTCGCCGCCTTGTTTTCCTTCACTTCGGTCAGAGCACACGCCGCATCCATCACACCCATTTTCGCCAATTTTTCCACGAAATCGTCGCTTACTTTACATGTCGAACCAAATGATGCAACGGTTGTACCGAGCTCATCCTTGCTCTGACTTGAGAATGACGGGTTCTCAATATCGCAACGCAAGAATAACGCAAGCTGCTCCTTGATTGTGGTCGGCTTGACATCGACCTTTTTCTTGGTCTTGATATAGTCGGTAAGTTTGCGAATAATCTGGTTAATAATATACTCCACGTGTTTGCCGCCCTTTTGTGTATATATTCCGTTGACAAATGATACGTGTTGAAATTCGCCATTAGGGGCCAGCGACACGACATACTCCCACCTCGGGTCAGGCGATTCGTAGATGCGTTTTGTCTCACCCTTGGCGCCGATATAGAAGTCAATATATTGCTGAAAATGTTTCACTGGAACGACTGCGCCATTGTACTTGACTTTGACAGACTTGTCGGTGACGGCGGCAATATCGTATACGCGTTTCTCGAATAGTGCGCGCATATCTGGCGTCAATCCTTGGATACCGAATCGTGCATAATCGGGGCGGAATGAGACCTTCGTATACGGCTTCGTCGTTGTACATTTTGTGATCTTGGGTGGACAAATTTCGTCGAGATTGTTCTTGAATTCTTGGATATATTTTAGACCACGGATATGGTCGACGGTTTCGATACGCCCCCACGAAGACCAGATGAGAACGAGCTTAAACCCAAAACCGTTTTTCCCGCCGACGATTTTCTCTTTCTTGTTTTCGTCGTAGTTGGTGGATGTGCGAAGATGTCCGAAAATCATCTCGGGAATCCATAATTTGTGATCGGGGTGTTGTGCTACGTCGATTCCGTTGCCGTCATTTGTAATCGAGATAATACCGTCGTCGCTGATTTCGAATTCAATACAGGTTACAGGGAGTGCACCGGGTTTTGCGTCGGCGATTGCCTGAGCTTGGCGAACGACATGATCGCGACCATTGACGGCGCCTTCATCGAATAATTTATACAGGCCTGGAATATACTGAATCTTGCGCGACACGATTCCTGGAGCTGCAGGGGATGGTTCGGTTGATGATGATGATGATGATGATGATTCATATACAAACATTTCAGATTCGGTCATTTCGGTTGAGCCGATATATGTATCGGGTTTTTTGAGGATATGTTCCTTGTCGGTCATTTTCTGATATTTATCAAGATCGGAAGATGGAGGAGGAGCTGGTGATGCAGGTTCCAAGATGGTGTTTGCTGGCATCGCTGTAAGAATATTAGGAATTTTAGAAATCTTGGGAGCTTTGGGAGTCTTGGCCTTTGCAATTGGGAGCTTTTCGGTTGTGATAGGAGTCGACATTATATGATGACGATAAAGGTGTGGTTGTGTTGTACTTGGTTTATAGATTGCTTATTATTAATTAAAAGGGTTTTTCTATATCAATTTTATATATTGTTTATTGGGCGTAAATATATAATCAATATATAGGAATAACTAATAACTAATGCCTGAATATAATCTTTATTCTAATTTGTTTAAAAAGAAATGCTGCCCTCCGAAGCCACTTAAAAAGAATATTTATAACCCAAATCTTATTTCAAAATTCCCAATCAATATGAGAATAGCGCATCAAATTGTTACATCGGTTGGTACAGCGAATCAGTGTTATACGGTTGTAGACAAACAACTGAATGCGTATGGGAAATGGGCGGGGTGTCCTGGTGGATCGGGTCCGGGGTATTCTTCGACGATGAGATATATGCCAAATGAAAATAGTTCAGGTTTAGGACCAAATATTGGAGGTGTTAATGGAGGTCCAGCAACCACGAATAGAAATGGATAATATTTAGCAATATATAGGATTTTAATTATTTTAAATAATATAATTAAATAATATTTTTTTCTCATTCTTTTCTATAAGAAGAAGGAAATGCATAGCAGTTATAAGAGACGCCACGATGGCAAATATACAATCAATGGTCGCGTATTCGAGAGACTTGTAGGATCTCGCGCACAGGTATGGCACGAGACGGCTTATAAAACCACTGGTGGCTTGAGTCGTATGGATTTGGTGATGAACAAACACGGTCGCGTTGTTTCTGCCAAGAAGCATAAGACTGCGAAACACGAGAAGCGTCTGTTGAAGCACGGGTACACTGCAAAGAAAGGTAAGTTTGGCGCCGTTAAATTGGCATCGGCGCACAAATCTCGCAAATCTCGTAAATCTCGCAAGTAAATGGCGGGTGATATGATGCGATATGATGGGATATTATTTTAGATAATTATATATTTCGTTGTTTTGAAATATATGATTTAGGGTTAGGGTTAGGGTAATATTTGTTAGTGTATAAAGTTTGTTAATGTTTACTATTACGTCTACGACGCTTAAATGTTACATTTTTTTTGGGGAGTTTTGATTTAGATTTCTGTCTATTTGATTGTGAGTCTGAGCGGGATGACGGGTTTACTTTTCTATATTTAGGACTGAATTTATATTTAATGTGTTTATTGTTACGCTTGTACTTATTCTTACGAGTATGGATGTTTGTTTTTAATATTTTATTGTTTGATTTTGTTTTATTATTTTTATTGTTGCCTCCACCTACTGAATAAAAAAGAGGTCCATAAAGATGATTTTCACTATAACTTCTATTAATGTTATACACTGTTTCTCTGTTAATACCGGCGACATCTGTTATAGGTATAAAACCTTTGTAATTGTATTTATTATGTAATACAGACTGTATTTCATCCATAAATTTTTTAAATGGACCTAAATCAGGGTGTAATAACTTATCCAAGTATTTTTTTTGTTCTGCTTTTGCTGCTGCTGCTGCTGCTTTTGCTGCTGCTGCTGCTGCTTTTGCTGCTGCTGCTGCTGCTGCTGCTGCTGCTTTTGCTGCTGCTAATCTTTCTTTTTCTTCTTTTGCTGCTGCTGCTAATCTTTCTTTTTCTGCTTTTGCTGCTGCTAATCTTTCTTTTTCTTCTTTTGCTGCTGCTGCTAATATTTCTTTTTCTGCTTTTGCTGCTCTTTCTTTTTCTGCTTTTGCTGCTCTTGCTGCTCTAGCTTCTTCTTTTTTTGATACTCCAGCAGATATATCTTTTATTGGTTGCGGCGGTTGTTGCGGTTGTTGTGGTTGTAGTGGTTGCGGGGATGTTTTTTTACCACCACCATCCTGCTCTAAACCTCCAAGAGCATTTTCTGCATCGTCTGGATTTGCCGATAAGCCTGATAAGGAACCGCGTAACGAGTCGCGGTTTGGTTTTGGTATATAACTAAAACTAATAACAGAGTCTATTGCACTAAGCCTATTTCTAGGACCAATCGAAGCATTAGATTTGATCTTAATTGAAAATAAAAAACCCAAAAATAAAAGTATATTGTTCGTTGTGTAAATTTCAGGACGTCTACCACTTTGGGTATAATCTATTGAGAGTAGATCGACGACCATTTCTGCGAAAAGACCACTATTGGGGTCGTCGGGTACTAATAATGGTAATAATCCTCGTCTACATTGTATTATATCTGCACCATTTTTTATTGCAACTAACTGTTCTCGAGTAAGAGTTGTGTTATTACTTTCGATTAATTCGTCAAATTCAAATCCACACGAATAAGCCCCAAGTAAAGCAATAGCTGTGAAAATTTTTGAACCAACTATTCGCGTAAGATCCTTAACAATAGATTTAAACAAGGATCTTAAATTGATTGATGTTTCGGTTAAGTGTTTCCATAAATAATTCATATACCAATAATGGTTAATCACAGGAGGTTTACCTAATAGTGTAGGGATTGGTGTAACAGTAAATCTACTTACTGTTAATATAGCTGTATCTATTATTCCTTGTAATTCTGGAACTATTTCATGCATTCTTTGTTCACTAGGAGTTACTTCTGTATAAACAGGTTGAAATGTTTCTTGAGTTATACTTGCAAAATTTTCTATAAATTGTTTTTTATTACCTATATTACCATTTACGCTCCATGCACAACAAATTTTTAGCTCAAGCGGTGTAGCTGTACGTGTAGTAAACGCATAATCTGCTTTTAAAAAAAATAATTCTCTTTTTGATGGATCACGTGCTAGATTAAACATTTGTTGAACCCAGTCTTGACAAGCTGTTTGTAAGTTATCGTATCTTTGTGCTAGCGGTGTAGGGTTTGCAGCTGTTACTTGTTGTTGACATATTTGTGATTGTATTATAATTGCGTCCTGTAATGTACGTGTTCTTTGTATTTCTTGAATAATTACTTGGGTTGATGGTCTACTAGTATATTGGGTATATTGGGTATGTAAATATCCTAAATGAGTATTTAAAATGGAAAAATATTTTTCTAAATTTTTTGGATCATTTCCTAATTTACCAACTACGATTCTTGCAATACAATTTTCCGTAACAAATATTGTATATAATATATTTAAAATTAACGTCAACGGTGTAGCTATACAGTTAACCGCCATGGCTTCAGTCGTCAAAAACCGAAGTGTATCGGCGTGACTATGATTGTCAACATCTATATGAACACCAAAAATTGAAAAAACGGAAACATACCACGAATATGCAGTATTATTTTTAAATACTACATCTAAAAATGCTAATGTAACATTACCGTTTATATGTTCATAAAAGTCAAAATCTGGAAAGTTACACAATTCTAAAAAAGTACTAATTTTATAGTTTAGAATAATAAAGTTCGCGTCGAAACATCTTTTTAAAAAAATATAATTTGCATTAAGTCTTTGAGCTAAAAGATGGTCGTCATGTCCGACGATACTTATTGACCCTTCTAATAATTTGGTAAATAAACTATATTCCGCCGGAGTAAGTATATATTTTAAGTAATATAAACAAGCACCTAACATCATTCGAATAGTCATACGATGGGATTCGCTAAGGTCATTTATTAAATAAAACATAAAATCGTTATCGGATAAATTAGCCATATGAATGTCATATAGTTGTTCCGGAGTTACATCAGGCGATATAGATAACATATCTTGTATGAGTTTATATACACGCGCGGCATTACTTCCCGATAAAAACATAACTGCATTTGCTTTAAGAAATTCATTACTCATCATTTTAATGAAAATTCTAATTATTGAACCATAGTTATTATTTGTTTTAAAAAAATCTGTATACATTAATTTTGCAGTGGAACGCGAATTCAAACCTTCTGGTAAAATTATACTAACTTTATAAAAATTAAAAAAAATATTTAAAAAGAAAGCAAAATTTTTGTATTGTGATGCATTATAATAAAATGAAAATTTAATATATTGAATAAAACTTACTAATTGGTCGTGATTCTTATCGTGAAAAAAACACACCATTAAAGCTTTTTCAACATCAGTTGGTTCTATTAAAGCTCCAAATGCTTCTTGATTTGCATACAATCTTATCCTTGCAATTAAATCAAATATAGAAAGTGCAGTTAAAATATCATCACCTGGACCGAATCTCGACATATAATTATGAATATTGGGGGCGTGTAGAGATTGTATCATACTAAGTGATACAATATTAAGTATTGGAACTAATATAACATTTGCTCCGACACCATCACCAAATGTTAATGATAATATAAGCTTAATTGTATCCCCTGGTTTTATACCCCTATCCAATTTAAAATCATAATGAATACCACCATCGTCAAACCGTTTTAAATGTAAATCCATAAAATGTAACATAATTTTAATTATATCACAATAATGCACATAATGATTAGGCACGCCGTAGTATATAGTAGCCGTGTATTCAGATAATACCCCTGCCTTAGTTATTCCAACAAGTCCTTTAATTCCTTTATCATGAAATAAACTATGTATCATAAGTTTTATTTCATCAAAAAGACCATTACTACTATTAAATGGTGATATCATACGATGAAGTATATATAAAATTACATCAAATGAAGTAGTACTTCTTCCTATATCTGTTCCTTGCGAAGAAGGCACATCGTCTGATAGTAACCCTTGTTCAAATACATTTTCTCCAGTTGCGTCATCTGAATTTACATCATGAGATTGACATCTAATATCTTGATGTTGTGCAACAATTTCACTTAATGTGGTAACTGCTTTTTGATGGCTATCCAGTACGGTTTCAGTATTAATTAAATTAATAGAATAAGGGGGCTCGTTTAATACTGGTTCCCGAAATCGGCGCCATCCTGTTTCTATAAATTTTTTATGAATAGGAGTCATAGGGGGAGCATCAATAACCATATCAGTATTTATACCAGGATTTATATTAGGAGCACCCGTATCCGTATCTGAATCATAATCCATATCACGATTTATACCAGGATTTATACCAGGATTTATACCAGGATTTATATTAGGAGAATTATCATAACTATCAACATCCATATCAATTTCAGGTATTTATCGGTATTATATGATATATTATAGACAGAATATATTATATAATAACATTTTTATCTTTAAATTAATAACTCCACCAAAGTGTTCCATTTTTTTCTGTTAAATTATCCCCATAATTATCAACGAAGAATTTCTCAAAGTATCGTTTGCTTACCACCATTTTATTATGTTTATATCCCCATTTACAGTAAAAATCGTATATAGTATGAACAGGGAATGATAATGATAATGATGATAATGATGATAATGACGATGATGCGGTAGTCGCTGTTACTGCCGCCACTGCCACCACCGATGTAACCGTATTTACATCTTTATTTTTACCTTTACCCTTTCCTAAAGCGCCGTTTATCGTATTATTACCTCCGGCGTTTGCCCTTTTAAATTCCTCAATTCCGGTTATTATTTCCTGTTTTTTATCCCATAATTTGCATCCAATATTCATCAAGTATTTATCTTCTTCGATACAAATGTCGGGCAAAAAGTGGCGAATGAATCCTAAAATTGTTTGGTCCGTAATTGTCTGGACATTTTTCTGATTTCCGTGGTAGACATTTCCATAGTTTAAAAACAGGGTTGATAATTCATCTATCTCCAACTCAATTTCATTATGCGAGCAGGTAATATTTTCATTCCAAAAAAGCATAAACTTGCTTACAATTGGTAAATGTTTGCTTGTCATATTTAAAAATATTTCTTTATTATCGTGATTTTCGTGTATTTCCGTGATTTCTCCCGAATCTCCCGTGCTTGGCGTTACATCATCGTTCGCAACATCCCCCTCTTCCTGACTGGTCGTATACTCGACCCGCTTCATAATATGTTTCTTAAGAACATGCGTAAAGAACACATTAGGTATTTTCTCTTCCTCAATAAATATTTTCCAAAGATAAAGCATATTTTTCCAATTAATATGTACACCTTTACAAGGCTCCATCGTCGATGATATAAATCGCGAAATGATGTCGTCGTCCGTAACCCCTTTCAAATAAAATGCGTGTTCCTTAATGTCTTGGTCTTTACACATTTTTTCTATAAACGAATCGGCGCTTGTGAATCGTGTAGAATAATGTGCCGCAACACAAAACAAATCAATCATACTTTGTTTCTGAATAAAATTGGTAGGGTGTGTGTGTCCGTGTCCGTGTCCGTGCGCGTGACCATAACCGTGTGCTGTTGGTGTAGACATTCCGCTATTTGACAATCCAGCAACAAGAGTCGATAGAGATGACGATGACATTGAATGTGAAATGCCCATTTTTAGTCCTTCATTATAGCTATAAAAAGGGAATGAAATTATATTGTCAACAATATCTACAATGCGACAATCTTCATATTTATGCTCGTAAAATTTAAATTTGAAATGATTTGTCATATTCGGTGTACCGAATAGTGCATAACTTTCCTCGCTAAGGTCTGCAATAAATTGCTTCGCCTTAGTCGAAATAAAATAGGTGTTTGTATTCATATTCATATTCTTTTTCAGCAAAATGTCGCCGATGATTGTAAGGAAATATTTTGCACTGTCTTTAGTTTTAAATACGAACGGAGTAAGTGCATTTAGTACGCGCTGTATCGTTTCCGATTCAGGGATACAAGATAGAAGATCGCGTTCTTTTATTTTCTTAATAATCTGGTTTTTTATTTTATACTTCCAGGTCGTCAACTCTGGTGTTTGTTGGTCGGTAATCGTGGTGCGAATATCGTGCTCTATTTCATCCTCATTTATTATTTTATATGTATTGTTTTGGTATATGAAAAATAAGTCGATATTCTGGTTATAATAATAGGAAGAACTGTTTATAAATTCGCGTATAAATTCATCGGATGTTTCTTCGAGTGTCTTGCGTCGCTCTACACGCTGAATACGGACGTCGCATTTTTGTTGTAATAATGCAGGAAGTGTATTTTTTATATAGGAGACCAGTTTTGAACGCGCATAGTCGTCTTCAAAGTATTTATCATATAGACCCTTTACAATAGATAACAATTCTTTACATTCAGTATCTGGGTCAATCTTTGGGGTAATCTTTGGAGAATATTTGTCTTTGTCTCTGTCTTTGTCCTTGTCTCTGTCTTTGTCCTTGTCCTTGTCTTTGTCTTTGTCTGAAAATGACATTATTATAGTATAGATTTTATGATGTTACGTATAAACGCAGATATGAAATATAATATATATACAACAAAATAGGTTTATATTTGTTTTATATATTATATTTATATTCTATATTCTAAAATGGTGATAAATGTAGTATAGTATTCTATAGTAACTCGCGGCACTATTTGCTCTTATTGTGCTTATTACGTCTTGTATTTTTAGCTTTTGATTTACTACCACTTTTGGTTTTAGTTTTAAGCATCTTCATAAATTCTTTCAACTCTTTATTGTTGTCGGCGATTATTGAACCACCTGAATGCATAGATGGTAATAAGTTGTGTTGATTATCGTAATTTGTATGTTCGCTATTAGACGCTCGATGTACAGGTAACTGTGGCTCTTCTATATGTATCCGCGTGGTTGCCTGCTTAGGTATAATTTTATTCGTTAGTTGACTGGGTACCATAGATAAAGGTATTTTTGATGATGATATCTTTTGGGATGTTGGTTCAAGTGCGGGAGACAATGATGGGGATGGGGGCGATGATGGTGATGGCGGTGGTGATGGATTTTTCGCAACACCACTATTTGTATCATATCCTGTTTTATCGGGGTCACCTTCTATTGCTTTCTCTATTTTCGCATCCGATTCTTTCATACTGATACTGTTACAAAAAACCCAAGGTTGCCTCTCACGGTCTTCTAAAAAATCGCGTTGATATCCCCATTGTATATGTTTATCGCAAAATTCCGTTTTTTTAAAAGGCGTACCACACGCATTTCCCCATCTTGCCAAAAATTTCATATTCCTACATAAAGACGATGTACATATTTTAGCATCGACAGCACCACGAGGTTGATAAGGTTTTGGCCGTGATTCTTGGGACATATATTCGCGCTTATCTAGTTCGTAATGCGCGCAAATAGTTCGCGAACATTTTAATTCCGTATTTGTATAAACGTCCATATGATCGGATAGTATTAGTTTCGCAATTTGGGCATTTATTCTTCCCTCATATTTCTTAATTAATTGTTCCAAGCGAACGCGACGAGCACCTGAATGTCTACGTATATCATAAAACCCGTCGTTTTGACATTCCATATTTCTTATACGCGCATCATAACAAGCATTGAATCCGATAAAATATCCATCATATGTTCTTTTCACATTTACATATTTAAGACCCAATTCAATGCGCATAATTTCGTCTGCGTCATTGGGTGTGGCGACAGCAGGAGCAGCAGCAGCAGCAGCAGCAGCAGCGGCGGTGGCAGGGATAGGAGAACCACCGGCAGCAACAGTAGGAGGAGAAGGAGGAGGAGAAGGAGGAGCAGCCGCGTGAGAAGCAGATATATTTTTTACTTTCGCTATATACCAAGTATTCGCATAATCTCCTGAATTACCTTCTTTTAAATATTTCACATAATCATCCAGGGTTTTCGAGTATTCCATCGCCTTTCTAGCGCGAACACATATCGGAGCATTTGCTTCAAAAGCAGTAAATCCACCAATAGTTGTTTCTGTTCCCATAAACCCGGCTGATGTCACAAAGAAATCTGTTGAACTCCATATACCACCAGGAAATGTCTGCATAAGAATATTATTTGAAGATGATGGTTGCGATGATGGCTGCGCGCTTGATGACGACGATGTATCAATATATAATATAATAGTATTAAATTGCCCTGTTATAAAGTTGTCAAATGTTATATGAGCGCATACAACTTCCCCATTTTCGGTATGTTTTGGACCTACTGCCATAAATGCGCTACATTTATCGCCACCAAAGAAAAGTTCTTTAAATGACTTACCACCGGATAGACCTTGTTCAAAACCGGTAACTTCCCCACCAGCTTGCTCTTCTTCATTATCTCCAGTATCTCCGCCTCCCATTGTTTGTAGTGATATCGATGACTGTTTTTTGTCAGGTAAGAAATCAGCATACATCGGATTACTATGTAAGTCGCTTCTTTTTGGTACCAGAACGGGTAACTTAGAGTATAAGTAATCGACAGAAACAATATTGTTTAATAAAAAAATAATATCTACAGTAATATCTACTAGTATTTTACCATCAGCGGTGTATCCACTTTTAATGTTTGCGTTTTCGGCATCAATATAGGAATCTTCGTGTAGAATAATTTTGCCGTCTTTTATCATACTAATACCATATTGATCTTTCACACCCGCCGCATTTTCCTTTACAAAGGCAACAACGCCATCTGCGATTCCTTTCATTTCGTCATAACAATCTTTATATTTAAGTTCAACGGTTTGTTTGAAAAAATCGTTTAACATTTTCATAAAAAATCTAACATCGCGACCCGTTTCTGTCCATATAAAAAATGCATATGTTCTGAAAAAAACAATAATTCTGTCACCTAATAATTTACCGTGTGCAAATCCTCTATCATATGGAGCACCAGATATTGTTATATATGTAAATCCACTATTACCACTTCGTTTTCCATTTATTGTTGGCGAAATAATTTTTTTTGCTGCATCTATTGCTCTTTCGATTAAATTAGGACCAGGTTGTGTCAGCTTGTCGATTAAATCTGAAGGTGAAGACGATGATTGAGGAGCGGGTGGTGTAGGTGTTTCGGGCGTTGTTACTGATGGTAATGATGCCATTATATTGTTATATATACTATTATATATATATTATTATATAATTACCTTAACTAACTTAATTACATTAAGTAACTTAATTACCTTAACTAATTTAATTAATTTAATTTAATTGCGTTATTTATAATATTTTTAATAATAGTCATAAGTATTTAAAGATTTGTCTTAAAATAAGATATACATAGTATATAAAATGAGTAGCAATCCCGACAATGTTCTTACAATTAAAACTGTGCAGATTGCACCATTCCGTACCTTGATGACGGCGTTAAAGGATATTTTATTGGAGACGAATATCCTCTTCAAGAAGGATGGAATGCGTATTATAAATATGGATAAGTCTCATACAATGTTGGCTCATCTTCATTTAGCGGCTGAAAATTTTGAATTGTATGAATGCGATAAGGAGAAAATTGTTATTGGGGTTAATATGTTTCATTTGTTTAAGCTTATTAATTCCATTGACAATGATGATACGCTTACTATATATATTGAGAAAAAGGACTATAATGATGGGATTGTCTCACACCTTGGTCTTAAATTTGAGAATGGAGATATTAAACAGTGTAAAACGCAGAAGTTGCGTCTTATTGAGCCGGATTCGGAGGAGTTGGAGGAACCAAATGTGACTTTTTCGTCGGTTATTAACCTGCCTTCTGCTGATTTTCAGAAGATTATTCGTGATTTGTCCTATATTTCTGAGAAATTGGAGATTAAATCGGTGGGGAATGAATTGATTTTCAAATGTTCGGGGCAATTTGCTACGGCGGAGGTGCGGCGGGTCGAGTCGGATGAAAGTATGAAATTTATTCAGAAGCAGTCGTCGAGTAAGGTTATTCAGGGCGAGTTCTCATTGAAGAATCTGAGTTACTTTATCAAGTGCACAAATCTGTGTAGCCAGATTGAGATGTATTTGGAAAATGATTTGCCGCTAGTTGTTAAATATTATGTGGCGAGTTTGGGCGAAGTTAAGTTGGCACTTTCGCCGCTTCCATCATCGTGATAATATGTGGTTATGTAGTTGTATATGCGTTAAATAAATAATACTGACCGGGATAGTATTATTTATTCTATTTTATTTATTTTATTTTATATATTTTATTTTATATATTTTATTTTATATATTTTATATATTTTATTTTATATATTTTATTTTATATATTTTATTTTATATATTTTATTTTATATATTAATTATTATTTAATACTCTGGCATATGCTCCTTGAACAAACATCCGTGAGGCGAAATAGCGTAAAGTTCTTTAATAATACTAGCATCCCTAAATTCGCAACTTGCTAGCCATACTTTCACAATACAGAAGTTTTTTTTTGGCGAAATCGTGATACCATTAATTAATGGAATGAAATTCTTATTATCAGACATAGATTCGCCGACTAATACATATGTAAGCTCTTTCCACGCTTGTGGAACATCTTTGTTGCTTATTTTGTACGAGAAACAACCACCTTTGCGATTACGTGCATCTTCCCATGTCGGAGAAATACCGTCACGCATCAAAAAAAGCATACAATTTGTAACCAGTTTTGGTGGGAGAACATTAATAATAGAAATAGTCTCTTCAACCGTAGTGAAGGAACATATCTTAATATAGCTTTTGATACTCCAGTCTGTATCATGTGGAAGATGAGCCCACAGTATCCAAGTATCAGATAATTTATGAAAATTATTGGATTCGATGGACGAGTCCTGTGACATACTTTTCTCGGATTCCATTATGAATACTTGTGATTGGGTATCAATATCAGCCATTCTATTATATTATAAAAATATATTTCTATATAGTTTTATAATAATTATATTTTTAATTACGCTTTTTAATTATACCTTTTATTTATTTGTTCGTTCGTTTGTTTGTTTATTTGTTATTTTTAATCGCATTCTACAACTTCGATATCGCAAATATCTGTTGACTCTTCATTCTCGATTTCATCTTCTTGGTCCGTATCAGTTTTATTGTCGCTGTCGTTGTCATTTTCGTTATCGTCATCACTATCATCCTCCCTGTATGCCTCATCATCTACGACTTTTAATGATTCTCGGCAAACAATTATCTTCTTGCCCGGTACTACAGTATACATTCCGATACAATTATCGATACAGAAAATAGAGTAATTTTTTTGTAAAACCACGTCGTATGTTTCGGCCATATACCATTTCAGAAAATAGTATCCAAGGATAGAGTTATGGACGATAAAATAGTTTACCGGGTTGTTTAAATCAATGTTATATTTCTTTGAATTCATATGAAGGTTTGCGCCAATTAACTTTCTTTTTGATACGTGCGACATTAACTCATCATTTGTATAAACTTTCTTTGAGTCTGATTTACGAAATGTTTCATATTTAAAACACGCACTATGTCTCTCGTATTTTTGTATGTTTTCATAATAAAGAGTCTGAACGAGGAAGTCGTATTCTCTTGGATCAAGAATAAGGTCGTCGTCGTCGTCGTCGTCGTGGTCTTCATCATCACCAGAGTCTTCGGTATCTTCATCACTTTGTTTATTTGTGTGAAAATCAGTTGACTTATGTGTAAGGTCTGCATCTATAACAGTATCAATAGTTTGTTTATCATCTTTTGGAATATCTTCGTCTTTATCGTGACCAACCCCGCTATTGTTCTCGTGGCCCTCGGGACCACTGTCGTCATTGTCGTCATTGTCGTCATTGTCATCATTGTGTTTATCTTTAATAAAATTTATAGGATTGTTTTTAATAAAATCGTCCATTGTTTCGAAACTATAAATAATAACACCATCCTTTATAATTCTAATTTCATCGCACCGCTCTTGTATATTAAGGATATAGACTAACGGTTTGTAAATATGTTTATTAAATGGTTTGTATATATATTCATTGTATATACCAAGTCCATTTAAAATCATCTTCGCCATTGAAAATCCAAGGTTCACCATCATTGTATGCATAAAAGTCGGATTCAAGAACGAGTAACATCCGATACCAAGGAATAATGTGTACATATAACTAGATAGTGGTACATTCATACTCTCGACCTGGTTGCAATACATATATTCGTATCCATTACCATTGTAGTAAATAGTATTATACTGATTGTTCTTATCATAGAATTGACAAATTGTTTGTTGATTCGTTAACATAGTCGTCTTTTGTCTTGTTTGCGTATATTATGCTTGTATACTATTTATATAATCTACTTTTAAATCTTTTATATAAATATTATAATATATTATTGTATATTTTATTAAACTATACATATTATCTATATTCGCTATATTCGCTATATTTGCTATATTCAGTAATATAGTTAGAAATAGCTTTCTAGGCGACCTATCATACTTGACGGTGAGGTAAAAGGAGAAGGTGGAACAGGGGGAAGAGGGACAGGGGGAAGAGGAACAGGAGGGACAGGAGGGACAGGAGGGACAGGAGGGACAGGAGGAGCAGGGGGTGCTGGAGGAGTTGGTGGAACAGTAACGGGATTTACTATATAACCTGGACAATTGCTTCCATATGGGTTCGTACGTGCAGTTTTCTTATCATCGCAGCATCCATATCGTGTACCGGCGCATCCGCCAATATGATAACGATGTCTTCTTCTTTCATCGTGGCGCGGATAGTAATGGTGTTCATCGTCTCTATTATTCCAAGGCATAGGTACGTCAATAGAGATAGGCATAATCACGGGATTATAAGGACAATTTCTACCAGATGGATCGCGTTTTGTAGTTACACCGTCATCACAGCATCCAAACATTGTTTCACTACAGTGCTTCTCTTTTTGTGACACTTTTCCAGGATTAATACCAAAAACGAAAAATAAAATCGTAGTGATATACGTCATTAAAATAAATGGAATAAATACAATAAACCAGGAAATAATGGACATTCCCGCTTTACATATCGCATTCAATACAATCGTAAAAATAATCATTACTATGAATTTGAACATAGCTTGGACAGAATCTCCGCGATAGAGGTCGATAATAATTTGAATGATGGAAAATGCTAAATATAGAAGTGCCGGAGGACATACATTTTCTAAAACCATTTTTATATATACTATATTTTATGTATATTATATTATATTATAAAAATATAACATAATATGTGAATTTAATAATCTATTATACGCGTGTACGTGTATCTGAAATATAAGGGTATATATGTATGTGGACGCGTATGTAAATTAAAAATCTATTTTACACTTTGTTCTATCATAAATTCCTTTATTTTTTCCCGTATAAATATGCGCAACTTTGCCTTTAAATTCGCCGACTTTATCACCCACTTCTTCGTTTACATATGCATAAATCGTTCCATCCTCATCATCATTTGAAACATACATCACACCGTTAATTTCAACCTCGAAAAGCTCCTCTTCCTCTTCGTCCTCCGCCTCCGCCTCTTCTTCTTCTGTTTCAGTTTCCACATCATCTTCTGCATCTGCATCTGCATCTGCATCTGCCTCTGCCTCTGCCTCTGCCTCTGCCTCTTCTACAATAACAGGCTTTACTTCGACTACATTCTTTGTTGGGAATGTTGGCATCTTTACCGGGATATCTTCTTCTTCTTCTTCCTCTGCCTCTGCCTCTTCCTCTGCTTCAACTTCTTCCTCTGCCTCTTCCTCTTCCTCTTCCTCTGCCTCTGCCTCTGCCTCTTCTTCTGCCTCTGCTTCAACTTCTTCTTTTTCTGTGACATTTAATACAATATTTTGAATATTATCTTCCGATACATCACTCTCTTTGCTAATATCACTAGCTTCACTTACATCCCCATCACCACCGTCACCGTCATCATCCTCATCATCTTCTGATTTTATATCTAGTTGTTCATTATAATTATCTTTCTCCTTCTCCTTGATTTCTAAATTAATTTGGGTATGTGCATCAGTATCAGCCCGAGCCTGAGCCTGAGTCTTAACCTGAGCCTGATATTTATTAACTTCGGCCCTAAGAAAAATCACCTGATTACGCAGAACAATCAGTTCATATTCAGGATCCATTTTTGGCTTAATATCTTCCGATGCATATGAACCATTTTTTAATAATTCTTTTACAATCGATAAATTCAATACTTCATCGTGTGTCTTTTTATATTTATCATATTCATAAAAAAATGTGTCAAGTTTATTTGATAATCCTGCTTTAATACAATTCTCGACATCTTTTAGAATAGATGTCAAGTCCACACGTTCGGTATTTTCATTCTTAATATTTGCCGACATTGTCTTCTTTTTGAAAGATTGGACTGATATATTATAAATATTAAGATTCGTTTAATATGATTTAAAAAATATTTAACAACTATTATATAGTATTAAGCTAAATGGATACTACGCATTCTACTACAACCGCATCTGCCCCCGATGCCACCGATAATTGCGAGAATAAGATAATATCCGACAATGTGGCTGAGACTGTTACACGACCAAAGACGCAACAAGATTTGATAAAGGAACATTATCAAAACTTACAAAAACATAAGTATGAAAGATTTATCGAGATTACTATGAATCAAACTACATATACACGTGAAGAGGCGATTGCGAGCCTTGAGAAACATAAGGGCGATATCACGCTGGTCATAAAAGAGTTCCTTGGAGTACCCGATAAACGGGAAGAACGGGAGAAAGAGCAAAATTCGAAATCATTAAATCAAAAACGATATGGCATTATTCGTGAATGTATGGATACCGCGGCGAAAAAATTTGCTATCAAACAAGAACAGGCGAAAAAATATAATGAAATGATGGAACGACGACAACAGAAATTAAATGAGGGGAATACCGGTGGGAATAAATGATTAAATAATATACCGGTGGTATGATTATAAGTCTGATGCAGCTGATGCTAATGATGTGGATGATAATGAAGCGGCAGCGCCTCCGGGACTAAATGAATGTTTATCTGAAAATAGTTCTTCACATTGAATACATACTACCATATCCATATATTCTTTTTTATTAGCAGTATTCATACATCTACCACACGTTTTACAATGTAACATCGATGTATCGTCACATACGACATAGTCTACATCAACAGGGATTAATCCTGATTGTGACAATAATATGTATAAATTGTTACCTTGGTCAGGGTTTTTATAATCATAACCAGGTACTCCAGGTCTAGCAACGTATGCACCTCTTAATATACGATTTATTTTTATAATTTTTTGTTTAAACGGTATGATATCTTGTTGTTCGGCGTTTATACCTACTCCTGTTCTTCCGTCACTTAATCGGTATTGTAAATACGTTTGTAAACATTGTTGGAACAATATTATTCCGTCTGATTTAAATGGAACATTGTCAGTTTGAATAGAAGACGCAAGAGGACTATAATCTGGATTAACCAAACCCCGCTGGGGTTCTGATCTTGACGGTATTGGCGGTAATAGTTGTAACGTAGTTTCAGTATTTAATTCGGATTCTATTCGGCGAATTCGTTGTTCCATTGGTAAAACTTCAGATTCTCTGTTTATTTGAACTGCCCTTATTCTTGCATTTATCCATTCATCACGCTCTTCTGCATTTTTATTCATTAAACCTTTTACATATGCTCTAAACATTTTAATAAAATCTATCCACTGCTTGCTTGAATGAGCATACGCAAAACTTGTCTCATCAATCCCGGTTACTTCCGCCATTATATCTCTAATTTTCCATCCCTTACTTCTTTCACCATTTGCCAGAACAAATAATTGTTTTTTCTGATTTGATTGATTCAAACTATCAAATAAAGCACCTTGACTGAGGTTTGCAAATATACTACCATCACTTGTGTCAGATAAAAATAAAGGGTCAAATGGTTTGTTATCGTATGGTTTGTTCTTATCTTCAATAAGAGGGTCAACCAGTACGTGGGGTAAAAGTGTATCTCCTGCATCGTTTAGCGCTTGTCTAGCTGTAAACATTTTCACAAATCCATCAATATTTTCTGCAGTTATATTCAAACGTTTGAATTTATTTTTGAAATTAGGTAATTCTAAACTTTCGGCTTCTCGAGCAATATAATACTCCCTGCACAATTCCCCCAAATCACGATACATATCGTGATAAATAGTTAGAGGACCACCATCTATAAAAGTACCCCCTCTCTGTATACGACGCTTCATACCTTTCATCACATAACGCTTATGTGACTTTTTAAATATTTTTCGTGTTCCTCCTCCTCTTCGCGACCTTGGTTTAGATTTCGTTTTTATTTTCATTTTCTTTTTATTCACATATATAGAACGCCGACTGTTACATATTTTGCGTTTATATTTATGTTTACGTGTTCTTGACATATTTTTATATATTATATAAATATTTTATATAAATATTATATAAATATTTTATATAATATTTGTATGATTTGTATGATTTATATAACTTTATTCCTCAATTAATACCAAAAGCATTGTTTAAAATATTACTCTTAAGTGGTTTATTTTTTTTAATATTCACAGAATGAGTGGGTATAATTTTCGTATTCAGAAGAAAATCATTATTATCTTCATAAAGTTCCGGTAGAATATGTGTAAGTGGCTTATTTACGACATAAATCATTTGGTCACTATGAAATAATTTCCTATATTCTTGAATTGTAAGATTTCCATAATATTTATTCAGTAAATAGTACGGATTGGGCGCGATTTTAATACTCTTCTCGTATTTGTATATCTTCCCATAAACCGAATTCAATAAATGATATCTTTCGAAACGCGTAGATGTGTCGATATTCTCATTCATAAGAAATGCCGCCGCGCATTCAGGTGAACAAAAACAACCATATACTTGATATCCCTCTTTAGAACAGGATTTCGGTATATAAATCGCCGGGGAGTCGAACTCGCACGTACACCAAAAACAGGCTGAACGCTGTGTTCCGCCGATATTCTGGCATATATCACTTTTATGGAAACTCAGTTTAAGTTGATTAATCTTTCGCCATATTTCACGTTCATTTATGTTTGCAGTGTCTGTATCATCTTCGTTGTCTCTGTCTCTGTCTCTATCTTTTCCACTATAAATATCGTTAATATTGTTTCCACAAGTCATTATACAATCATTGCTACCATTATTGTTGTTATATGCATTAATGTTAGGAGAATATGTTATATTAAACATATTCGAATTAATTGAGTTACTCGAGTTAGTCAAGTTACACGCATTTGCGCTAAACCGGCTATCTTCAGGACGACGCATACATTTTTCAGATAATGAAAAGTCACCTGTTGAATTACTACCGTTGTTACTGTTACTGTTACCATCCTGCAAAGAAATATTTGGGTCATACACTTTGAACATAGATGAATTTGTATAGTTTGATAGTATACTATTATTGGGAATCGCGGTAGCAGTAACTACAACATTAGGATTATTGTTATTGTTATTGTTATTTTTATTGTTATTGTTATTGATTGATTCTTCAACATTATGCAATGACTTTCTACAAGGTTCTATATTATTCCTCATCCCTGTATTTATTTCACTACCAGTTAATTTCGAAGAGTTATAACTTTCAATATTGGAATTATTGTTAGCTGAGTCATCGAGTGAATTAGAATCATTATTTTTTATACTAGAAAGAGAGCACTTAAGATGTAAAATAATATTCGGCATATCATTTGTATTATTATTATCATCAACAAGATGTGTTATAATCTTTCCCCCTTTAGGTTTTCTTCCTCTTTTTTTTGCCACCTTTTCTTCTGGTGGGTTTGCATTAGTCGAAGCGTTAATAGAGTCTTCGTTATTGTCATTTGTGTTATTATCGCCCGTCGCATTTGGGTCTGTATTATTAACGGACACTGTATTTAATTTAGAGTCTTGGTTTTTACACACTCTGCGTTTACGTTTTTTTATAGGTGCTATAGCTGATTCATCTCCCTCTCCTGTACTCGCATCAACACCCGCACCCGCACCCACACCTGCGACTTCTCCTGCGACTACTTTAGGCTTAACTGTTCGTTTCTTTCGAGGTTTCTTTTCAGGGACAATTGTATTTTCAGAGTTAGATGATGAATCATTCAGGGGTAGTGTATTTGCAGGTACCGGCGCCACCAATATCACCGGATTCTTCTTACGTCCTCTTTTTTTCTTTTCGATAACAATATTCGGAGATATTTCGCCTCCGTTGGTGGGTGCGATGGTTGTGGTCGCTATCGCTGTCGCTGTAGGCATAGCCTTACTCTTGTTTTGCGTATCTTCCATATTTATGGATGTTATATACTATAATTAAAAAGACGAATTTAAATCCTTTTCATATATTTTTTAGGATATATTATAATATGTCAAAATGATTTGAATCAAACATCAAACATCAAACGTCGACACTTTTTTGTTTTGAAGAAGACATATTTTCATAACAAGACCGACAAAGGGGTTTATAATTCTCAACCCCAATAACAACCTGATCAGTCTCATTTGTAATTCTATAGCTGAATAAACCGGCTTTCCCGTTTCTACACGAGCTACAAAGAGATTTAAGCTTGCAAACATTATCACAATGAGGAATCAAATCCAACAATGAACCGATTTTGTTTTTCTGGAAATCGCCATCAAGACCACATATATAAACACGCTTGTGTTCTTTCTCTACAAGGTCGACAACACATTTAATATCGGCGAAGAATTGACCCTCATTAATAAGAATAACTTCCGACTGTTTAACTTTATCCGCATTGTTTTTAATCGTTTCGATAATACTTGAACCCATAATACAGGGAATCATTATCTTGTCGTGAGTGGACATAACCGCATCTGCAGAGTATCTAGTATCACCAGAGTAGTTGATTACAGTCACTGGTATATTGCAATACATACATTGATCATAAATCTTTTTGAGTGTCGACGTTTTTCCAGAAAACATTGGTCCAAGAATTAATTCTAGATATCCTTCACCACTACCAGATACTGATACGCTCATTGCGCTATTGCTTGAAGCAGATGCCATTGCAGATGGTACTACGGTTGTTGTGTTGATACTTTTAATACTGTTCATTAATAATATATAATATATCGTTTCAATTATATTTATCGGAAAAAACTTATTAAAAATAAAAAATAGAATAATTATAACCGTATACAATATTCTAAAATAACATTATGACTATATCGAAAACAACGAGTTCCGGTTCTGGTTCTAGTTCTAGTTCTGTGACAAATAAACTAAACACCCAAAATAAGTTAATAAATAATTTTTATAAAAAGACGAATACAGAAGTGCGTAATAGTTTAAAATGTTCCAGCCCTCCCAATGTGAATATCTCTATCCCTGATAACGTAATTATAAAGTCTAATATAGTTGTAACACCGATTATGTATAAAAACGAGAGCGATGATGAGGATAATATTTTCGATAGGAATGTTGGAGATGTTGGAGATGTTGGAGATGATGACGCGGAGGCCGATGTCAATAAACAGGATTCATATGGATACAAATGCAGTACACTTATTAGTGATATTCGCGACATATCAAATGAATATATGAAAAAGTCAACACCTTGGGTGGAGAAATACAGACCATCTAGTTTCGATGAAATTGTATTAGACCCATTAAATAAAATGCTGTTGAAAAATGTAATCGACAACAATTACTTTCCGAACTTACTGTTTTATGGACCGCCAGGTACAGGCAAAACGACGACGATTATTAATTTAGTAAATGCGTATCAGGAAAATATGAATCTTAAAAATAAAGGTCTTATGATCCATTTAAATGCATCGGATGAGCGTGGGATAGATATTATAAGAAATCAAATCAATAGTTTTGTAAATTCGAAATCTTTATTTGGGGACGGAATGAAGTTCGTGATTTTGGACGAGGTAGATTATATGACAAAAACGGCGCAAATAGCTCTTCGATATTTATTGAATAATTACAATAATAATTTTAATGTGCGATTTTGTCTCATTTGTAATTATATTAGTAGGATAGATGAGTCATTGCAAACCGAATTTGTTCGTATGCGATTCAACCAATTGCCCGAAACCGATATACTCAAATTCCTACAAAAAATAAATATAAACGAGAATCTCAAAATCAATGACGAAATATTGATTTCAATACAGAAGCATTTTGTCTCGGATATCAGAAGTATGATTAATTATATGCAGTCGAACCACGATATAATTCAAGAATGTAAAATAGTAAAAAATGAACTCTGGATAAAATTGACAGAGGATTTTAAGAAGAATAAAAAGCACGCCGATATTGTGAAGAAGATAAACAAGATTAGTCGCGATTATAATATGGAGCATAAGAATATTATAAAAAATTATTTGAATTACATTATAAGAAATTACAAGGTTACAAGCGAGCTATTGAACAATATAGAGAATGTAATGCATATAAATGATTGTAAAACGCAACATATATTAAATTATATTGTACATAAATTAATACTATTTTTTGGACATAGTTTATAACGTATAGTGTATAGTGTATATTTTATATAGAAATGATGCAATATAGTAACATTTTTATAATTATTTATTGAATTGTTATATAAATATTATATTATTTATTAATATTTATATTGATTTTACACAAATAGATAATTGAAACAAACTAACTTAAAGAAATTAACCGCAAGAAATATAGAACTCTCCGCAAAATTAAACAAGACCGTACTCTATATCATATCATCGAAACGTAACTTGAAAATGGCTTGTATCGATGATGACTGGGAGAATTTCTTAACTCAAGGAACTATTATTCTATCAAATGAAAAACAGACAGCGAAAAAAGATATAAATAAAGTATATTCCGAAAATGATAAAATATCGCAAAGTATGAATAGTATGAATAGTATAAATAAAAAACTAACGTCGTTGACACCTTCGTTGATAGCTGCGACTGCGACCGCCACTGCAACTGCACCAGCGCCAGCGATGGTACATAAGTCGCAAAGAAAAAAAGGTAGCGTCCGCAATGCGAATATCCGCGATATTGTGGATGACGGTGGGGACGATAGCGGGGATGACAGCGGGGATGACATTGATGATGATATCGACCCTGCCACTATTTTCGACACTGAAAATGAAAATATTCTGGATTCTGTGGGTTTAAATCACGACGGCGAAGTCGAAGTACAATGCGAGGGCGGTGAAGGCGAATGCGACGAAAATATTGATAATAGAAAACCGATATGTAGTAATATATATATATCCACGAAAACCAAAATATCATATTTGAATATGCCAATCGATATTAAACGCGTATTTTGGAATATACCCATTTCGCCTTATTCGACGCCAATTGAGTGTATTATTAAGAAACAAATAAAGGTTTCAACAACCGACCCCGCCGAACTGAAAGAAATTAAAGAACTTCTCACGAAGGAAAAATACTACCAAGAACAAGAAATTGAACACATTGACAACCCAGAGGGTCGCATCAAATTTAAAGTCCAGCTTAAAATAAATATCGGTCTATGTAAAAAAGACATTTTAAATTATCGTTGTAAACTCAAGCGCGCATTCTTTAATTGCTTTGTGCTTATTATGAGAATCAAAGACCGTGCCACCGACTCTTTCAAAGAAATGCACTTGAAAGTATTTAATACTGGCAAGTTAGAAATTCCAGGAATTCAGACCGATGAGTCTCTTACACAAGTATTGGACTTACTTATATCTATACTTAAACCCATTGTCGGCGAAAGTGTAGGATACATTCCTAACAAATGCGAAACGGTTCTTATAAATTCCAATTTTAATTGCGGATACTTTATTAATCGCGATAAGCTATATAATATATTGAAATATAAGTATCGCATTAATAGCAACTATGACGCCTGTTCTTATCCAGGGATTCAAAGCAAATTCTACTACATCACCAAATCAGACCCCGACAGTCAAACGGGACAACAGCCTGCCCCTGCCGACGCAAGCGATGCAATAGAAATCTCGTTTATGATATTTAGAACAGGAAGTGTCCTTATCGTGGGGCGATGTGACGAGTACGTATTACATTCTATTTATAATTTCCTTAAAAAATTACTCGAAGCCGAGTACCCCGAAATCGGGAATAAACTTAACATTATTGAACCTAAAAAAAATAATGTCAAACTTCGGCGCAAAATCATTAATGTTGTTGAAGATATTTAAGACAAAAGTATGATTCAAGAATATACCTTTATAGATTTTCAAAACATATAACATATAACATATAACATATAATATAGGTTTTGTAATATAATATATATTATATGTTTTTTTATTAATAAGTATTTAAAGATTATTAAATTTGTTAATTATATAATATGAGTTCAAATAATCAACAAGCATCTTCTGCCTCCTCCTCCTCCTCCTCCTCCTCCGCCAATCCTGCTTCTGCCTCTTCCGGAGGTGCAAAAGCTAGCGAATCTGCTTACCGTCTTCCATCCAATGTATGCTTACAACATTGTACAAAACTTGCAATTGTTCAAGATAAACCTATTATGATGGATTACTGGACCCCTTCCCTTGATAAGTCTATTATTATTGGCGTCAAAGAGACCGGCGAAAAACTTCTTGTAAAGAGTGAGGATGAGTATACTAGCCCTATTGCAAACATTTACAAGGTTGAGACTGAGTATATTATTGTGACTGAAAACTCTATCTATCTTATTTCCAACGAAACTCCTTCTAAGAAGATTAGTTGAAGTATTTAAGTTTTGAATTATTCTATTATTATTATATTTTGCGCATACAAATATATATTTAAACTGAAAAAGAAATTGAACCGTTTTTTGTTATATAATTCAATATAACAAAAAGTTAATAATATTATTATGACTATTATTTCTGCGAGTCCTATTCATACAAAGCCGCGCAATAATAATGCTACTCCTGTTCACGAAAAATTTGAAAACTATGACGATTGTACAGGTACAGGTACAGGTACAGGTTCCGATTCCGACTCCTCCCAGGAAGTGTATCGACAACGACACATAGGTATGCGCGATCAACGTTTCGCGAGTATCGCCCTCGATGAAGCGTCCAAATCAACTCTACTTATGCAGCACGGATGTATCGCTGTTTTAAATGGGAAAATTATAGCGAAAGGATATAATAATATACGCTGTCATTCAAAGGATGGTCTGCTCAATTTTCGCAAATGCTGTAGCGCCCACGCCGAGATTTGCGTTCTTCACAAAATATGTATCAACGACTTACCGAAAAAAATAGTTCAAAAATTGGTGCTCTATATTGTTCGGCGTTCCAGGAGCGGTGATATGGCAGAATCAGCACCTTGTCTTCACTGTACTATGCGAATGAAAAAACTAAATATAAAAGCAATCGTTTTCAGCAATAGCGATGGTGAACTTGAAAAGCGCCGGATGAATGAGTACAATAGTAACAAGATTACATATGGTGGGAAACGAGTGATAGAACCGACATTTTATATTCGATGAATATTATGGTTCAATGCTAGTAGTCTAATATTACTTTTTATATTTATATTTTTATATTTTTATATTTTTATTTTTATATTTTTTATTTCTTAGGTGGCGATGCGTACCCTATCACGGCGCACGCTATTCTCTTTCCCGCGTGACCTGTCGTCAAACTATCGGGTTGTCCGCCTTGCCCACAATCATCCTCATCAGCGTGAATAATTAGACCACGGCCTATAATATTTGTTCTCGTACCATGCAAGCTTATCGCGTCGTCATAAAAAGTATATCTCGCCTCGCCTTTAGCATTCGAATTTAAATTCCCCAAATCACCTACGTGTCGCTCCTTCATACCAGGACATCCGTGCGTTTTATTATATGGATTAAAATGGGCACACATACTATCACACGAATCGCTCATATCTCCATACTCATGCACGTGAAACCCGTGAAGACCTGATGTTTTTAGACCTGTTATATCAACGTCGACGCGGACGCGCGATTTTGATGGCTCCTCCGTGAATCGTACCGTGCCTTTTACTTTCTTACTGTTAAATACAGCAATGGCTTTTATTGGATTTGATGCGTCTTTCGTTAGTTTCATATACTGCATAGATAATTGTATATTATTATAAATATTTACCTTTATTATTTTTACAATAATATTAATTTTTGTATAATTTTTGTATAATAATATTATATATACGTGTTAATATAACGATGGCTAATACTATAGTAAATACTTCACCTCCATCTCGTTATGAACATATTTATCTTACAAATAATCGTGGAGATGAATCTCTTTTACCAGTATATTCTAGGCGTATCCGCTCCCCTTATGAACTAAGTCCTGTCATTGGTGACAGAAATAGAATTATCGATGCTATTAATTATCCTCAAGTA
>Ga0114966_10000156_pt1 | contig 64269 bp, 45 predicted proteins | sample M_130207_XF_Meta_FD_87029 | JGI IMG/M metagenome (GOLD analysis project Ga0114966, IMG submission 87029) | Freshwater microbial communities from Lake Montjoie, Canada to study carbon cycling - M_130207_XF_MetaG | ecosystem: Environmental > Aquatic > Freshwater > Lake | place: Lake Montjoie...
ATCGTCGCCGCCGTGACCAGTCCGGCCCCGTTGATGTTGCCGACGCTGTTGATCGTGACCGTGTCGCCCGCCGCCGTCGTGGTGCCGGTCAGGATCACGTTGCCGCTGGTCGTCGTGGTCAGCAGGATGTTGCCCTGGCCATTCGCCGTGACGCCGGTGGTGACCGTCAGGTTGCCGCCGGTGTTCCGAAGCGTGATGTTGTCTTCTCCGGCCGTGGGTGTTCCATCGGCGGTGGTCGAGACCGTGCCGAAGCTGACCGCCCCGCCGCCGAACTGCTCGAACAGAATCGTGCCGCCGCCGGCGGTGGTCAGCGTCGTGACCGTCACTGCGGAGGCGAGGGCGTTGTCGATGTCCACGTTGCCCGAGGTGTTGTTGTCGGCGGTGATGATCGAGCCGGCCAGTTCCAGCGCCGTCGTGTTCCCGATCCCCGTCGCCGCGTTGAGGTCGATGGTCGCCGCCGTGACCAGTCCCGCGCCGTTGATCGCGCCGGCGGTCGTGATCGTGACGGTGTCGTCCGCCGTGGTCGTACCGTCCAGCGTGACATCTCCCGATGTCACGCCGGTGGTCATGGTGATGTCGGCCGTGTTGCCAACATTATCGACCGCCAAGCTGCCCGTGTTTGCCACAATGATCGACCCGCTGCCGTCTTGACCGGCCAAAACCGTGATCAGGTCGGTGGCGACGACCGCCGCGCTGATCGTGATGTCGTCGTCGGCCTCCAGTGTAACGGTGATCGGATCGATGGCCGCATCGACGGTGATCGAGTCGGCCGCGTCGAGCAGGATAGTGCCCGAGCCGGTCAGCTTGGCGTTGACATCAATGCCACCGGTCCCGGATGTCGTTCCGGTCCGGAGCGTGACGTTCTGAGTCGCAGTGGTCGTGCTGTTGAGCACGATCGCACCATCCGTCGTCTGGATGACGGTCGCCGCACCGCTGATCGTGAGCGTGTCGGTCGAAGCCGTACCGAACGTGACCACGCCGCCCGACTCCAGCGTCATCCCGTCCAGCGTCACGCTCTCATTGAACGTTGCGCCGCCCGCACCAACCGTCACGTTGTTCTCAAACGTCACGAGGCCGCTGCCGACGTTCTGAGTGAGACTCGCCAGCGCCGCGCCGGCACCCACCACTCCGGCGAACGTGATGTTTCCCGCGCCGGACACGGTCAGGGCCTGATTGCCATTCACCGTGCCCCCCACTGTCAACGTCTCACCCGCATCACGGGAGGAAAGCGTCCCGGCACCGGTCAGGCTGATCGAGCGATTCGCGTTGAGAGTGACGTTGGCCGTGGCTTGCAGCGTGCCGCCGTTGAGCGTGATTTTCGTGGCCGCGCTGCCCGGAGCCGTTCCCAAGTTAGCATCGCTCGAAATCGAAAGGACTCCGTCCGAGATCGTCGTCCCACCGTCGAAGGTGTTCGTGCCGCTGAGCGTGAACGTCCCCGATCCCTGTTTGACGAGACTCCCCGTCCCACCGACGACGCCCGCGAACGCGGTGTTCGTGGCATCACCCGTGGTGAGCGTTTTGTTTCCCAACGCGACGTTGCCGCCAGTCGTCCCGCCCCCCGACAGCGAGCCGATGGTTTCGTTGCTCGACAGCGTCAACACAACACCCGCCACGTTAGCCAGCACCACCGCGCCGGTATCGATGATCGCCGAACCACCACTCAGGGTCAGACCACCGGAATTGACCGTCGTCGTTCCCGTGTAGGTGTTCGTTCCGCTGAGTGTGAATGTGCCGGTGCCCCATTCGGTCGTGACGCTGAAGTTGTTGTCGTCCGCATCGGCTCCACCAAGCACACCAGAGAACGTACTCGATGTGATGTTGGCGACATGCAAGATCCCGGCGGTGGCCGAGTCGTTTGTGATTTGCCCGCTGCCGGACAGCGAATTCAAATACAGCTCGTTGCCGTTCAGTTGCAACACGGCGGCAGAATCGATGAAGACCGGGCTGAAGCCGTTGACGCCTCCACCTGGCGAAATGCGGAACGTGCCGCTGATCAGATTCACCGACCCCAAGTGATTCGAAAGATTGACGACGTCGACTGTGTTGAGTTCGCTCAAATAGCTCGCGCCGTTGCCACCCACGATGGCAGTCAACGTCGTCGCATCGAACGTCAGTGCGTTGCCGCTGACACCTATGCCGCCGGAACCGGCATTCAAAGTGAGCGTCGCCGCCTTGATGTCCGTCGTCGCATCACCCGAAACAATCGCGCCCGTCCCGCCAGTGGTCAGCGTCACGTTGACGCCGGTCGCGTCGAGACTGCCGGAGGTCCCAAACGTGATGTTCGTATCGTCCTTGGTCGTGAGGCTCAGATTAGTAGCCGTCGTAAGCGTGATCGCGTCGCTGATCGTGATCCCGGCGGTGTTCGCATCGCCGAGGTTGATCGTTCCGGCGGTGATGAAATCCAACTCGGCATCGGTCAAGCCGAGAACACCCCCAGAGTCGGTGGCTCCCAAGTCAATCTGATTGCCGCTCGTGAGTTGTCGCAGCGCCACCGAATTCGCGCCAGCATTGATGGCGGCTCCAATCGACATGGCGTTGGCCACCAACGTGACGTTGCCATCCGTCGTTAAGCCTGCTGTTGTCGTGATCTGTTGACCGGTGAGATCGACCGTTCCAGTGACGTTGGCCGTGCCTCCCAACGTGATCGTGGCGTTGGTTCCCGCTCCCGTCGTCCCCGTGACCGAGACATTGCGGATCGTGTTGCCGACTCCGGCCAGAGTCACATTCCCCGCGTTGTTGGCTCCGCCGGTCGCGGTGTTGATCGTGAGATCCTTCCCCGCCGCGCTACCACTAATCGAACCGCCGCTGAACGTCACGGAACCAGCCGCCGAGTTGTTACCGGTCTCGGTATCAATCGTGATGCCGCTCGCCGCAGTGATGACCGTGTTCCCCGCGAACGTCAGTGTCCCGCCGTCGGCCTGAATGTTGCCAGCGAGATTGATCGTCGAACCGGTGATATCCAAATCGGTGAGAGCAGTCGTCTGACCAACCGTCGAACCGAGCGTGACCGTTCCCGTTCCGGCGGTCAGCGTCAGGTTCCTCGCCCCATTCACGGCTCCCGTGATGCTGATGTTCGCGTCGGTTGTCGTCGAGTCAGAATTGACGGTGACGTTCGCTCCCAGCGAAACCGCGCCACTCAGCGAGACGGCTCCGGCGGTCGATAGCACGTTTGTGGTGATGTTCCCGTTCAGCGTGATTGTCCCCGCAGTGACGCTGATCCCACCCGATCGAGTTGCCACCGAACTCAAGGATGCAGTCGAGGCACCGACCACAGTAAACGACTGCAATTCTTTTGACCCGCCAATCGCGGAGGCAAAGCTGACCGTACCCGTTCCCGCGTCAACCGACAGAGTACGGTTGTTCGCAACGGCGTCTGCATTGACCGCTCCCGACACGCTGAAGTTTCCATCGGCTCCCGTCGCGTGGTTGGTGTCAATCGAGACGTTGGCGTTCAGTTGAATACTGCCCGTGATGGCAATGTTGCCCGCATTCGTCCCAGCGTCGGTGCTTAAGTCGCCGTACAGACGGATCGCCGGAGAACCAACTCCGGAAATTGTGATCCCTCCGTCACGTGTTCGGATTGAGTTGTAATACGACAGCGTGCTGGCCGTGGACGAAGCCGAAAAGCTTTGTAATGCCTGAGTCACACCGACCGGCGCGCCGCTGAGATCAATCGCGCCGCCACCCGCTGTCAGCGTGAGCGAGCGAGCATTCGCCGCCGCATCCGCATTCATGGAGCCTGTAATCGTGATGGCTCCATCGGTTCCTGAAGCATGGTCGGAGTCAATCGTGACATTGGCACTGAGGACGACAGCCCCATTCAACAAAACCGCCCCGGCATTGGTCCCTCCGTCTGTCGAGAGATTCGCATTGAGATTGATCGTTTCAGCAGTCAGCGTGATGCCGGTTCCATTGCTCGTCGTCAACGCCGACGAAATCGTGATGATGTCCGTACCACCTTGACCATCGCTGTCGTAGCCGTTGACCAGCGTGTCATTTCCGAGACCGCCGAGCAGGGTGTCCAGCCCACCGCCGCCCGTCAGCACGTTGTCGAAATCGTCTCCCGTCAACGTGTCATCGCCCGACGAACCGATCACGTTTTCGATGTCGCTCAGCGAGGTCAGACCCGTGGCGGTGGGCGTGGCCAGATTGACGCTGATGTTGGCCGAGTGCCCCGCGTAACTCAGCGTGTCGGTCCCACCATTTCCATCCAATGTCTGTGACGAATCGACGTTGAGCAGGAACGTGTCGCTGTCTGCCCCCCCCTCAAGCGTCTCGAACCCCGTGAACGTAATCGTCGCGCTGCCGCCGCTGTACGAGTGAGTCGCACCGATGGTCCAAGTGCTCGCGGCATCCAGTCCGTGGAACGAATCGTTCCCCGCCGCATGGCCGATGATCGCGTCGATCTGATCGACGGTGAAATCAACCGTGTTGCCACCGACCGTCACCGTGTGCGTCAAAAGGCTCACGGCCACATTGGAAGTGACCGTCGAAAAACTGAGTGTGTCCGTCCCGCCAACCAGATCCACAACCGTGTCCGCTCCAAACCCGTCGCCGAACACAAACAGGTCGTTGCCCAATCCGCCGTCCAGCGAATCGTTCCCCGCCCCGCCGTCGATCATGTCGCCAATGGACGAGCCGGTGATTGTGTCGGCTCCTGCTCCGGTCGTGATCGTCACCGAGCTGAGTTTGTCGAACGGGTTAGAGGCACCTCCCACAACCTGACTGAGATCGATCGAATGGTCGCCGCCGTCCAAGCCGTCAACCGTGATGGAAATCACATCGGTCGTTAGCACGACTTGAGTTCCAACAGCAACACTGTCTCCATCGAGTTGCTGATACGACATGCCACCATCGGTACTCTGCCAAACTTCGCCTCCAATGGCTTTCAACGAAACGTCGTCGCCGCCCGTCAAATCAATGCTGAGGTCACCAGTCATCACGTCAAAGAACGGGGTCACCGACAACACCTGCCGGTCTTCGAGCTTGCGCAGCGAGAGCTTGGCGGCGTGGTCGAATAAATCGGTAGACGGCTGAGGGGGGGGGGCGTCGAGCCAGCTCCAGAGCCACGAGGACACGTTCATGAAAACACCTTCTAAGAATGCGCGACCGAGGAAGGGGTCGCCGCGCGTTCCTTCAAAACCATCCTTGCCAACACATCATCACGAGCCGACTCAACAACCCGTGCGGGTCGCGTTGAGAATTGATTGTGCTGCGCGAATGCAAAGCACTCGTGCGGCAAACTGCTGCGGCACGGCGACACGCGCTGCAGCGCGTCATCACCGGACGTTCACAACTTACCTCATACAATTCCCTGACGCGGCTTTTCCAAAATCTTTAAAACAGCGGGCGAAAGTCTAAAGTTGCCGCGCAACGGATGTCCAGCGGCTTCTTTCCCGGTGAGAAATTACCACCGGAGCTGGCTCACTTGGCCAGCCTTTTTCCTCAGTTCACACGCTTTGCGAAGCAGTCATCGTGCCGCTTCGCGTCCCCGATCCGACCCTCATTCCGTGAGCAGCCGAAGCGATGGCTCTCAAATCGTCAACTTGGCCGGAAAAGCAAACCCTGACGACCATGCCTGCGCGAGGATTCTGGCAACCTGTGATGATGGGGCCGGTTCGTCCAAAGCTACGAGTTCTCGTGAACGTGTGGGTCGCACCGAACCGAACTAATAGAAGAGCGGAATCGGCAGGTTCGGAGTCCGCCCCCCAAAGAAGAGGTCAAGTCATGGCGAGTCACTCATTACCAACGGCTCTCCCCGCGATGATTCGCGCGGTGAGGTTGCTGTCGGCGATATTCGTCCTTTCGCTGCCGCTGTCGGCGGGAGCGGACGAGCCCGCCAAGGCGGATGTCCCAAACAATGCAGATGCGATTGTGTCGCCTTCACCGATGCCCGATGGAGCGGACTCGGCAGCACCTGCCATCGCCGCCAAGCGAGACGCACTCTGGCAGGATCGGCCACTGGCGGGACTCAAGGCGGCGATCAAGCCGACGCAAGGCGAACTCCCTCCCAACGCTGCTTCACCGCGACTGGCACAATCTGGCACGCAACATTTCAGCATGGGCGACAGTCGCCCGTGGATGTTCAACAGCTCCGAATGGGATGCACCCGCCACTCGTCATCTACCGCTGTTGTTTGAAGAACCGAATCTCGAACGACTCGGCTACACCTACGGCTTCTATCACCAGGACGAAGAGGGTTGTGAGACCTCGCCCCACTTAGCCGAATGCTTGCAACCGTTCGTCTCCTTCGTTCACTTTTACGGTTCGCTCGCGTTGATGCCACACCTCATTGCCGTCGATGACCCATGTACGCCGTTCTACACGCTTGGCACGGATCGCCCCGGCAGCCCGTCCGCCTACCGCAAGCATCTGATTCCGCTCGATCACCAACGCGGCTGGCAGAGTGAGACCTTCGACGACGAAGTCCTCGGTTCCAACTTGCGCCGCCGAACTCAAGCCCACAGCATCGCCATGCAGCGGCTGCTCTTCTGGGGTGAGTAGCGGGCATTTCAAAACTAGCCCGACGCGCAAGCGAGGGCTTCGCCATCATGGAAAGTTCAGCCCTCGCTTGCGCGTCGGGCTAGTTTCTTCATGAGTTCTTGGGGCAGGCGGTGAAACAACGCCCCCTCACAGCGCAAACGTCTGCTCGATCCACCTGACCGTGCGAGCGAACACCGATTGCGGTTCGACCAGAATTTTCGCGACGCCCGCTGAGCCGCGCGGGGGGAGACCGACTTCCGCGTCGAGACGTACCCGCGCCTGATACCACGTGCCGACCGGCTTCACGGCTCCACTGGCCGTTGCCCGCGCGGGAAGGTGCAGTCGCACAACGGCCTCGCGCGGCAGCGTCTCCAAATCGAGGGCCGCCAGTTCGACGATCTCGCCGGTGAGCACTTCGCCCGACAGCTCGTTCCACAACAACCGCACCGGCTGGCCGACGCGCACTAAGTTGACATCGTCCTGATTGACCAGCAACAACGCCGAGCGACTCGTCTCGCGACCCACCAAACAGACGGTCGTTCCCGCGTGCAAATACGTCCCGCGATTGTGCAAGTCGAGCGGCGAACCGGTCCAAGACGCCAGTGATCCGGGTGCTGCTGATCCCGCCTGTCGCACGGCCCGCAGCACGGTCCCGGCGCACGGTGCCCGCAGGACGAGTCGTTCGGATTCACGCTGCCGTTGTGCGAGTTGCTGCTCCAGATCGCGAACCGCTTCGCGCACGGTCGGGATACTCGCCGCGACATTCGGTTCGTTAACGCGACGCCGTTCGAGCTGTCCCAAACGCAGTCGCTGCTGCGCCAGCTCTCCTTCCAATTGCGTGAGCGTCACGCCAAGACGCGGCTCTTCCAGACGAGCGATCTCCTGTCCCGCTTCAACCTGCTGACCCGGCACGGCTCCGCTCACCAATGTTCCGCCGATCGTGACGTACACGCGTTGAGCATCTTCGTCGTCGATCAACGCTCCTGCCGTGACGCGACTCGGCAGCGGCACGTTCAACAACAGTGCCAACGCGATGAGCGTCGCCCCCGCACGCAGCAGAAATCGTGGCCATCGGATTTGTGCCCGATGGGCGGGAGCCTTCAAAAAATTCACGAGTGTCATGAGCGGATTCAGCACCATCAGACCCACCGTCGGAAGAGCCAACATCTGCACGAACACACCCAACCCGAGCGGTTCCAACCAACGATACAGACCCCACAGGATCAAGAACGTCAGCAGCACACGATAAACATTCGAGGTCACGCCGTAAGCCAACAGCCCCCACTCGCGCCGCACCGATCGTTCCTCAACGTGTTCCGGATTGAAGCCGCAGAACCAGTGAGTCATCCGCCCGCGCACGACCGCTGCCGACTGCTGCTGCAGATTGGGAACCCCCAGCCAATCGGCCAGCACGAAGTAGCCGTCGTATCTGAGCAACGGATTGCCATTGAAGATGAACGTACTCACGCCACACAAAAACATCAGGTTGAGACACAGCGAATGAAACAGTCCCGGCACGCTGAACCACCACAGCAGCGTGCAGGCCGAGGCAATCAACGCTTCCACCCACATCCCCGCCGCGCTGACGGCGATCCGCTGCCACTTGTCCTTCACCATCCAGATGTCGCTCACGTTGCAGTACAGCGTCGGTGTGAAGACCAGCAACATGAACCCCAGCTCGTGGCACTCGCCGCCGAATTTCTTACATGTCAGTCCGTGACCGAGTTCATGCAAGACCTTGACCCCCGCGAGCAACACGCTGAGCCAGACCAGATTCGGCAGACTGAGCAACGCCTGGGCATCGGGCAACCGCGCGAGTAACTCGTCAAACTGAACTGCCACCAGTGTGATGGCCGAGACAATCAGCATCACGCCCGCCGCGATCGCCCACGGTGAGAACAGCCATCCCAACCACACCAGCATCGTGCCGAGCAACCGATCCGGATCGAAACCACGGAACCGGATCGCCAACAAACTGCCGAGCCTCATCCACCGACGGCGCGACCGGATCACGGCGTCCCGCGCGACGAGACTCTTCCCATGCCCCGGCCCTTCCGCCACGACCAACCCCTGGCCAATGAGTTGCCCGAGAAACCCGCGCAACTCATCCACCGAAATGGAGCGAGGTCGAAACCGTTCATGAAATGCCTGACACACCTCTTCTGCGGTCGCCCGTCCATCGAGTCGGTTCAGCACGAAGAACGCTTCGTCACGCAGCTCGAAGTAACCGAGCGTCACCGGGTCTTTAATTCCCCACGCGGGGCGACCTTCAAACTCCAACGGCACGCTCTGCAAGTCCGCGCGCGTTCGCCATGGAATGCGCTTCGGCACAGCGGCGGGCATGACGGCGGGCATGAAACCTCACAACTCTTCGACAACCCAGTTGATGAACTGGGGCGAGTCTCAGAAGCGATCCGGAAACAACACTTGTTTCCTCTCAATCGAGGCAAGGACTTGGGGTGCCACGGTCACGGCTTTGCGTGGCCGTGCTGTTGTTGGTGCGAAGCCACGGCCAAGCAAAGCCGTGACCGTGGCACCCTGAAAACACGCCGTTTCTTTCCGGATAGCCTCTCACTTCGCCACTCCAATCACCAACGTTCCCGTCTGGCCCGGCCGCAGACTCAAATCGTGATTGTCGATCTCGGCCCAGACTCGAACCTGTCCGTTGACCGGATCGATCTCGGGACTGACGAAGACCAATTTGCCGGTGAAAGAAACGGACGCTTTTCCGGGAACATCAAACACCAAACTGGCCGGTCGTCCGACGAGATCGAGCGGCAGCGTTTTTGAATCGAGGAACGCTTCCGCCCGTAGACGATTCAACCGGATGATCCGCATCACGGGCGTTCCCGGTTCGACCCACTCGCCGCGTTGTTTTTTCCATTGAACGACCATGCCGGGGAACGGGGCGACGACCGATCGCCGCTCCACTGCGAGAGCCGCTCTATCGAGGTCGTGCTGCTTCACTTGCAACGCCAGCTTCGCCTGTTGCAGGTCCAGTTCCGCCTGTTCGATTTCCAAGACTGCTTTGTCGGCGAGCAACTTCAACCGATCAATCTCCGTCTGCGAAACGCTCTTGGGGAACTTCTCGTTTGATTCCAACGCCCGCTTCAGTTCCGCATCGGCGACCGCCACAGAGGCTTTCGCGAACCGCACCTTGATGTCGTTGTCCGCCAGCGCACGAGCGACCTTCAATTCCGTCTCGGCCCGCGCGTGAATCAGCTTCGCCTCGCGATCATCAATCTTGGCGAGCGGTTTTCCTTCCACAGCCGTCTCGCCTTCTTTGATGACCAGCTGATTGAGCAACCCGGCCTCACTGGCCGAAACATCCGCGTGCTCGATCAACGTCAGCAACGCCGACTCGACCCGCAGCTCTCCCGCAGGATCGGCCCCAGCCACCAGCAACGCCAGCAAGCAAGCAGTCACATGAGTCATCACTTCGGCCTCTACGTAATGGTTCGTCGTTCTACTTCTGACGGTCACATTCAACACCAACCCGAAGCGTGAGCGAGGACGAGGCCAAGTCACTCACGGCCCAACCCCCAAACTCCTCGCTCACGCTTCGGGTTAGTGTCTCACTCAAAACAACAGCCTCGTCCGAATCGCGTCGATCAGGTCGTGCAGCCACACATATCCGAGCGGCTGCACGCCGCAGCGGATGCGGGGGATTGCCGTCGCTCCCGGTCGCGGTTGTTCCATTTGAGTTCGATCGAAACCGACGACGACGCGCACGTGAGCCTGTGCCGCGTCGTCCGCTTCCGAACTGAGTGACACATCGCGCACCTGTCCGCGATACGTTTGGCCTGGCTCCGACGGCAGCAAGAAATCGACATCCAGCTCCGTAGCTCGCCCCTGCCTCGCTCGCAGCAGATGCCCGACGTTCTTGTCTGCCACACGCACCTCGACGACCCACGGCCCGGCGGTGTCCCCGATGGTGAGCAGCGCCTGACCGCGTTCCACCGGACGGGCCATCAAATGTTGTGAGACATCCCACGTGAGAACTTTTCCCGCGATCGGGCTGCGCAACGTCAGTCCGAGACGCCGTTCTTCGATCAGCTTCCGTTGCAGCCCCAGCGTTCGCAGTCGCTCTTTCAATTCCTCTTCGTCCGCTGTGAGTTGCCTCGCGCGCGAGACCGCATCGGGCGTGTTGCCTCCGGTCAGACGCGCCGTTTGAACTCCCTTGAGTCGCTCGTTGACAGTCGCGATCTCACCGATGATGCGCGGCGTGTCGGTCTCCAGTTCGGGATCGCGCAGCACGATCAACGGCTGATCCAACTGCACGTCGTCGCCGTGAGCCACCAGGATTTGTTCGATGATTCCCGACGTGCTGGCAAACACCTCGCGACGTTGCGCGGGCCACAACTCAGCGGGACCGGTGACGGTGAACTCGGCGGGAATCAGTCCCAGCGCGGCGACGATCCCCGCGAGCAACATCACGATCAGCAACGTCACCGGTCGCAACAGCATCTGCGGCAGACGCTGCACGCGCTGCCAGACACCGAGCCACGGAATGTCGTGCCGTTCGATGGCCGCTCGTAGCGTGAGACCCGACCGCGCGGCCAGCAACTCACCTTGAGCCTGCCAGCCCGCCAGATCGGTCAACGTCTGGAATTGCTCGAACAGTAACACGGCCGACGCGGGCGAACGATCATGCTCATCGCGCTTCGCCAACACGGGAACGATGCCGATCCCGGTCGCCCCCGAATCGCGGACATGCCGCTGCAACAGATCTTCGAGCCGCGCATCGCTCACGTCGCGCGGCTTCGCTTCGTTCGTATTGCAAGGCTCGTGCAAGTCGCGCCAGACAGAACGGCCTTCGCGGGCGGCAAGCCTCGCCAAGGATTCGAGCGAGCGTGTTGCGGTCGAGCGCGGTTCGACTCGTTCGATGCCACTGACCGATTTTAATGTGAACGCCCGCCCGCGCCGGATCAGCACGCTGACGCGATCACACCCGGCCAACACTCGTCCATCGTTGGCAACCGCCGCGCACACCGACGGCAGATCGAGCGACTGCCAGAGTCGTTGTGAGAACTGGTCCCACTGCTGCCAGACGCCTCGCGCGCGGCGAAGCTGTTGCAGTTCGTGCTGCGACAAAAAGTCGGCGGTGATCTCGCACAGGGCCGCGAAGAATTGAAACGTGTCCGGCGGCAATTGCCCTGCCGCGTCCAACGGATGCTGGGTCTCGAGTATGCCGACCGCTTGCCCAGCGTGCCGGATTGGGCTGAGAACGTGCGAACCTTCTCGAGCGGAGCCGTTCGCGTCGGCCTGACTCGCGCCATTCGAGCCGCTTGAGCCGGGGATCGCACTCACGATGCGCGGTTGCTCGTCGGACGAGACCTCGACCAACAACTCTTGCCGCAACTCGATCGACGCCGCGTCGAGCTTGTTGTTCGCGGGAACTTCGCCCGCCGGTTGCCAAGCCCCCTCCAACGACTGCCGCCACAGAATCGCGCGACTCGCCCCGCCGGGTTGGATCGCACTACCGAGGACCTCGCCAAAGAAGCGACCCGGCTCGATGTGACTGCGTGCCAGATCGGCCAAATGGTCGATGCTCTGCTCCATCAGCAGTCGCAACGATTCGCCCGCAGGCTTCGATGATGAATGTGTTCGCGAGGACATGGGCCGAACTATACACGCGAATCCACAACGCCCGCGACTCATTCGGGCTGTGTTTGCGTCGGGCGTTACGAGCCGAATCCGTAGTTTGCCCAGTGTGCCGGAAGTGGAGCTTCGATCCAGAGTGGCTCATACCGAACCGGGTGGTACAGACCGAGCCTCAGGGCGTGGAGAGCGATCGGGGACGAGTGCCGGTCGTAGACCGCAGCCTCGTCAGCGGTGAGCGTCGCGCCGTATTGCTGATCTCCGACGACGTGCCAACCGCGCGAAGCGAGTTGCACGCGAATCTGGTGCATCCGACCGGTCAGCAAGTCGATCTCGATCAAAGCGCGACCGTGCTTCACCGCGAGGACTTCGTAGTCGAGAACCGCCTCCTTCGCACCGGCCGTTCCCGGTGCAACGACCGTCGCATGGGCGGCTTCACCGTCCTTGAGCAACCAGTCGGTCAGTCGGCCCTGGCGTGGCGAGGGGACTTGCTCCGTCACCACGAGGTACGTCTTGCTGATCATACGCTCGCGGAATTGCTCGGCCAGTCGCGCGGCGGCCTTCGAGTTCTTCGCGAAGACGACGACTCCCGACGCGGGCCGGTCGAGTCGATGCGGGACTCCCAAATAGACATTGCCCGGTTTGGCGAGCCGATCGCGCAGGTACTGCTTCACCTGGCTTTCGAGCGTCGGCTGACCTTCCGGCACACCCTGTGTCAGCAGTCCAACCGGCTTGTTGACGGCGATGATCGGCCCGTCCTCACACAAGATTTGAAGAGGCGGGAGAACGATGCTCGTTCGCTCCGTTGCGGGGACCGCCGCCTGTTCGATGTTCGCCGAGTCCACTGAGATCGTTTCCGTTGAGGAGGTTTTTGCAGGTCTAGCCGAAATCCAAACGCAATACCGTTCGGTTAGTCGTCAATGCTTGTCGAGCAAGCTGTTTCTGAGTGCCGCGCCCTGACTTTCATCCTTTTGTGACACATCATTTTGCCCGAGACGCCCTTCTCTCAGGCATCTCAGCCAGAATGATGTGTCACAAAATCATGAAGCGGGAGGCACACACCGGCGTGGAACTCAGCCCCCCGCCCTTGGAAAACTCAGGGCGTGCCATGCCAATTCGCGGCTCCGTCTTCATTGATTGTGCCTTCAAGTCTTCAGACTAACCGAACTGCATTGCGGCTAAACGAAGCCCAGAGGTGCAAGCAGCACTTCAATCAATTGGCCGCCGTTTGAGTCAGCAGCGGCGAAGCGTTGATGCCACGTTTCCACAGGCCGTAGTTGAAGTCTTCGCGGTAGCGACTGAAACCATCTCCCGTACCGACAACCCCCGGTTGAATCCCCGGTCGCTTGAGCTCCAGGGCCAACTCGGACTTTTCGGAGATGTCCCAGTCCTGCGGATTCATGCCGTGTGAGAAGGCTCCGTTCTTGCGAGCCGACACGAACGCCATCAACAGTTTGGAGCCATCCTTGTCGGTGTCACCCCAAAACTTGCCGAACGTTTTGACATCCGTCACCGTCAAGTTCTTCTTCCCCGCTGAACCAATCCAGCTGGAAACGTTGTAGCAGTTGTTGGCTCCCTTCCACGCGCGGTCCTTGTTGCTCCCCGCCGTCGCCAAGAGCGACAAGCCGAGCGAGTCGCACTTGTATGCGGACTGGATGCTGTCGATCCGCAATTCACCAGCCAGATTGGGGCAGGAGAACGCTTCGGTCCCTTGAAAGACGGTTTGATACGTATGCAGGTCGATGTTTGCAGGCTGCTTCTTCAGCGGATCGTTGATGATCGAGACGCACAGATTCGAGTACAGGATGCAGTTGTCGAGCGTCACGTCCTGTTTGCCGTTCGCCACGATCTCGATGGCGGTGCGGCCACCGACGAAGAGGCTGTTGCGAATCACCGCCTGCCCCTCACCCGAGAGCGTGACCGGCGTCATCCCTTTGCGGTTTCCTTCCGACACCGCGCAGTTCAGCATCCGCAACGTGCCGCCCGAAACATGCACGCACTTCCACGCGATCGCCCCCGTGGTGACGGGAGCGTCCATCTGCAATCGAAGCCCCTCCAACGTGACCGTTCCGGCCGTGACGTTGAGCATCGTGTGCGAAGCTTTGTCTCGCTCGGGCCGGTAACGCAGTCCTTCAGGTGACATGCCGACTTGAAACTCGAAGACCGGGTCGTACCCGAACCCCGCTTGAATCGTGATGTCTTTGTCGAGCACATCATGACTGAGCTTGAACGGTCCGTTCCCTTCGACGCGAATGACATCTCCGGGCTGAGCCACCTTGAGGACGTCTTGCAGTGAGTCACCTCGTTCCACATCGGGGCGATTGACGATGGCAAACGCCTTTTCTGGCTGTCCCTGCAACAGGCGTGAGATATCGCTACCAAGGTTCGCCTTGCGGAGGAACAACGACGAGAAGCAGGCGTCGGCAAGACTGTTTTCGGCCTTGTCACTCGGCCACGAACCATCTTCCTTTTGCGACTTGATGAGCGAGTCCGCCCCCTGCTTGAACCAGTCGATTCCTCCTTCAAACTTCTCAACGCCCAGCAGCACCCCGACACGCTCGACCGTCCACACGAAGTACCGCGCGGAACCGGGATTCATCGTCCCCGCGAATTCCGACACTTTCTTCAGCCCCTTGGCGTAGACCGGATCGGACAGCAAGGACGCTTTCTCGCCACCGCGCACCGCCGTTTTGTTGTCGCGTTGCTCTTGGCGAATCTTCGCGGCGCGAGCCACGGTCAAACAGAACAGTCCTGCACACGACATCGCCGGCCCCGAGACGGCCGTCTTGCCTTCTTCTTTTGTGTAAGGCCAACCGCCGTCTTCGCCTTGCCATCCCACGAAGCGACTGCCGACTTCCTTCATCGCGTCGTCAATGGGGACTCCGTACCCCGGTCGCGATGCCACCCACAACCCGAGGACGCCGAACTGAGTATTGCTGTTGCAGCCCGCCCCTTCTTTCCGCTTGATCTTCTTCACGTCTTGCAGGATCGAGGACTCCACGTCGGGACAGGTGTAGCCCCAACCGCCGGTCGTCGTCTGTCCCGCCAACAGTTTCGCCCCGAGTGTCCGGACGAGCGGTCGATCCTGACGATCGCCGACTCGCGCCAGCATCAGGATGCTCAGCGCGATGTCATACGTTTCCGTTCGAGCGGGAGCGTTCTTCTTGACGTAGCGATAGCCCTTTTCGACGACCGGGTCGTAGACCGCCGCGCCGTTTTCGATCAGAGCCAGCGTGCAAAGCGCCGTGATCCCGGTCTCGTGACCGGTGTAGATCCACCGCCCGTCCGTCTCCTGCTGCTTGCGAATGTACGCGAGCGCCTTGAGCCGCGCGGCGTCGATTTGCTCATCGGTCTGAGCGACCACTTGCGGCACATTCGAGAACAACACGGCAAACAACGCCGCCAAAACCACACACGCAACACGACCAGACTTCGACATGATGTGCTCCGAAACAAGTGAGCGATGAGCGTTCTAACCGGCTCGGCCTGTAAGCAATTTGAGAACGGCAGGATGAACCGGGCGGGGAGTCTACTCCGCTTGCCGCGTGGTCTCAATCAGCCCAAGTCCGACATCAGAACTGGCTCGAAATAACTTCCCGGTTTGACAATGTGCTTCTATGAACGGCACGGCCCTAGCCGCCGGTGAATGGAGTTGTGTTTCCAAACACAGAACGAGCGCCGTGCCGCTCACATTGAAAAGTAGTAGGCACATTCCATGTGCCGTAACCGGCGAAACCGCGGCCACCCGCTGCCGAAGATGCGGCAACCGGGGAGAGCGATAGGAAGACGCCGGACTCCATCGCCAGTGATCTGGCTCCCTTGGACGTTGAGGGTCCCCCATGATCGACGACATCCACGCGAATCCCGTGAGGCGAGTTTTTGTGGAGCGGCCCACAGATTGGGAGTGGTCGAGCGCACGCTGGTACGCGGGGATGACTCCTGTTCCGAGGGAGAGGAATCGCACGCCTCCTACGGCTCATTCTCGGCCCCGACGGTACCCTGAGTGGCACGCCCTGAGGCTTCGCGAAGGGCGTGGAAGAGTGTCTCCACTGGCAAAGCCCACGCCCTTTGAAGACTCAGGGCGTGCCACACGAATTCACGGCTCACATGGGTCGTGCCGCCCCGCCGTACCCGTAGACACCAACCCGAAGTGTGAACGAGAAAATCGATCGACTTCGCCCTCGTTCACACTTCGGGTTGGTGTGGGGCAGACAAGTCTTGCCGGTCGCCTTAACAGGTACTTGCCTGATTGAGGGCACCGCGATGGCAGCGGAGCCGATTTCAAACTCACGGGGCGTTCGCGACCGAGCACAGTTCGACGAGGTGTCCATCGGGATCGTGCAGGAAGAGTTGGACGGCACCGTCGGGACGCTGCTTCGGGGGCGAGACGAAGGGGATGCCGAGAGCCTCGATCCGGCGAGCCGCTTCATGCGCGTCTTCGACCAGAAACGCGAAGTGGTGCCCGCGCGTGTTGGCTCCCCCGCCGAGGCCCGCTGGTCCCGAGCCTTCAAACTCGAGGATCGTGTGGATCAGGGTCGCTCCCGCCTGAAACCACTGTCCGGCGAAGCTGAAGTTCGGCCGAGCCACCTCGTCCATACCGAGCGCCTCGACGTAGAACTGCCTCGTCGCGGCGAGATCTTTCACGACGATCGTCACATGGTCGAGCGACTGCACTCGAATCGAAGCGGGTTCAGACATCAAGAAATCTCCAGTTGATGGTAAGGAGCCTGCGACAGAACCGAATCACCTTTCCTTTGTCACTCCCAATTGAAGCCAAAGTGGAGTCTCGCGGTCTTCGTGAGCCACGGCTAGGAATAGCTTGCGACTTCCCAAATCCCAAATCGCGTATTGAAAAACGCCGCTGAGAGGAATCATGGAGTGGTCGTTGTCTCCAGTTTCAATCGGATCGCCATACACGGCGATCAATTCTTCCTGCGACTCGCCGTACTGACGTGAAAAGTGATCGTGGGCCGCCTCTTGGAATTCATCGTCGTGGGAATCCTCTTCGTCGTGAAACTCGAAATTCAGTACTGACTTCGCACTGCTGCGCGTGGACTGCAACGACTGCTGTGCAAGATCGGCGACATTCCTCCGACGTTTTCGCTTGTATGCCGGAAGTTTGTGGACACGTTTTTCCAAAGTAACCGCGAACGTCGTCAGTGGGATTGATGTTCCGTCCAAGACCACGCTTCCGTCCGACATCACTTCCACGATTGTCCTCTTGGTGCTTCGATATTCTTCCAAATACGGAACGCACGTCTGCCTGTGGCAATGAAAAGAACAAATGAAGAACTCGGTTCCCCTTGGCGAGCGCAATGTCAGAGGCCAAACGAGTGGTAGATCAGGCGGGTTTGTGCGACTGTCAAAGTCGCGAACGAGGTCTTCGGACTTCTCCGATTGAAACGCCTTTTCAATCAGGAATTCACGGGATAAGCCGGGTGACGCTTCAAGCTGTCTGATCAGTTGCGGAATGAACTCGTCCACAAGTTGCGGAACTTTGGGGAATTCACCTCTTTTGAACAAACAGTCCTCAATTTGCATCGAATCATCATCGATTGCGATGCGGCCGTCCGCCGTAACATGCCAGCATTCGCGTCCTTCGCGGTTCATCTCTTTTTCGAAGCGTGCGGCATCGTCTGTGGCAATGGCGACTAACAAACATTGCTTTCCATCAGGCAACTCAATCTCTATGAGATCGACTGCTCCCAACGCCGATTGCCGACGAAAGTCCCACCACGACTCCTTCACATCACGTTTGGAAACCAGAAACTCTGCGTTGTGGAATGCCGCTTCGCGGATCGCGTCTGCCGATCGAGTGTCCGACCAAAAGTGCTTGTCCATTTGTGAATTCACCCTGCCATCACCGATTCACCGACCGACCACTGCGCGCCGTCGCGGTGGACTCGGCGGTAGAGGGTGTCGCGTTCGACGGGGATACGGCCCGCTTCGGTGATGAGTTGATTGAGCTTCGAGACCGTCAGGCCCTCGGGAGTTTTGGCACCGGCGTCGTGGTAGATGATCTCGTGGACCACGGTCCCGTCGAGATCGTCGGCTCCGAACCCGAGAGCGACTTGCGCGATCTGCTCACCCAGCATGATCCAGTACGCTTTGATGTGGTCGAAGTTGTCGAGCATGATCCGCGAGAGAGCGATCATCCGCAGATCCATCGTGCCGGTCGGCTTGATGATGTGATCGAGGCCGGTGTTCTCGGGATGGAACGCCAGCGGGATGAAGGTCTGGAAACCGCCGGTCTCGTCCTGCAAGTCTCTCAGCTTGCACAGATGGTCGATGCGGTGATGAGCCTGTTCGACGTGCCCGTACAGCATCGTCGCGTTGGACCGCAGGCCGAGTTGGTGAGCGGTGCGATGGCAGGTGATCCAGTTCGTGCCGTCCGCCTTGTGTTCGCAGATTTGGTCGCGGACATCGGGATGGAAGATTTCGGCACCGCCACCGGGGAGGCTACCGAGCCCCGCATCGACCATCTGCTGGAGAACCCACTCGGTCGATTGCTTGGTGATGAAGCTGAACCAGTTGATCTCGACCGCCGTCCACGCCTTGATGTGTATCTCGGGACAGGTCTCGTGCAGGACGCGAATGAGGTTCACGTACCAGTCGAACTTCTTCTGATGATGCAGCCCGCCGACGACGTGGATTTCGGTCGCCCCCTGAGACCTCGCTTCGAGAATTCGCTCGCGCGCCATGTCGTCCGAGAAGACATACGCTTTCTCATCCTTGAGGTCCGAACGAAACGCGCAGAACTTACAGCGATAGACGCAGACGTTGGTCGGGTTCAGGTGAATGTTCGTGTTGTAGTACGCGAAGTTCCCGTTTTTCCGTTCGCGCACGACGTTGGCCATGCGTCCAAGAGCTAGCACATCAGCGTGTTCGTCGAGGTACAGACCCTCGTCAAAAGAGATGCGTTCTCCGGCGAGAACCTTCTGTTCGATGGTGTTCAGCGTGTCTGGCGTGGTCATGAAAAAAGAATCTGCGAAAAAAGGTAAGCCGTGTTCAGATGAGAAAGGACGACCGCGAATCTCGCCATCGCCACCCACGACGCATCCTAGACGGGCATGAAGAACTTGGCCACCGGGCGAGAGCGGGGAGTGCCGCAGTGAAACACCACGAGATGAACATTACCCTCTTCGTCACAGGCAACGAAAAACGCCTCGTGTCTTGCGACACGAGGCGTCTCGGATTCGTCTCTACTGGGCTTTACCTAATCGTGACCGATCAAGTTCAGCGGCAGCAGGGAGCGGCTGGTGCGCAGCCACCACAGGCTGGAACCATGATCTTCTTAGCGACCATTTTGCAAACTTGGACTTGGACTTCCTTCTCGACACAGACGGGAACGCAGACCGTGTAGGTCTCGGTCTTGTCTTCGTTCACGGTGTCGCAGACGGTGACCTGGTACTGCTCTTCACGAGACTTGGGAACGCAAACGGTGAAGTTCACGACCCGAGACTTCTCTTCAGGAACAATCTTGCAGACCGCCACTTGGCGAGTGCGGTTTTCCTGACGGCAGAGTTGGACCTGGTATTCGTACTCTTGCTGAGAAGCAACCATTTCGCAGACCTGAGTCGTGCGGGTGCGAGCTTCCTGGCGGCAGAGTGCAACCTGGTATTCGTACTCTTGCTGAGAAGCAACCATCTCGCAGACCTGGATGGTACGAGTACGAGCTTCTTGGCGGCAGAGCTGAACCTGGTATTCGTACTCTTGCTGAGAAGCAACCATCTCACAGACTTGGACGGTGCGTGAGCGAGCTTCCTGACGGCAGAGTTGGACTTGGTAGTCGTATGCTTGCTGAGAAGCGACGGTCTCACAGACCTGCACGGTGCGAGTCCGAGTTTCCGGACGGCAGAGCGTGACGTTGTAGGTGTATGGAACCTGCTTGGCCTGCTGAACGTTGACCGTGTACTGAACTTGCTTCTGCACAACGCTGGGAACCCAAACGTTCTGCATCGCGGTGCAACCACCGCAAGGAGCGGCGACAGCAGCTTGTCCGCAACCATTCCCACAGCCGTTGCCGCAGGCATTGCAGCCACCACAAGCGTGGTGACGGCGTGGCTGGCAGCAGTGGGCGACAACGCCGCACGACTGGCAACCGTTCGAGACGGGAACAGCTCGCTGTTCCCAATGGCCGTGGTCTTCACAGACCGTGCGGGTCTGCACGACGGGGACGCATTCCCAAACCATGCGAGTGCCGTTGCGGGCCTCGGTGTAAGGCACGTTGACCGTGTAGGTCTGCTCCAAGTTCCGGGTGACCGGAGTGTGGATCGTTCGCATCGCCTTGCGGGTCTCGGTGTACGGCACGTTGACCATGTAGGACTGCTCGACATTGCGTGTGACCGGAGTCATCACGGTGCGAGTCGCCTTGCGGGTCTCGGTGTACGGCACATGGACCGTGTAGGACTGCTCCACATTCCGGGTGACCGGTGTGTGGACCGTGCGAGTCGCCTTACGGGTCTCGGTGTACGGCACGTTGACCATGTAGGTCGATTCGACGTTGCGCGTGACCGGGGTGTGAATCGTGCGAGTGGCCTTGCGCGATTCGGTGTAAGGCACGTTCACCGTGTAGGCCTGATCGACCATCTCGGTGACTTGGTTGTGAACGACGTACTTCTCTTCACGAGTACGAGCTTCGTTCTCGCTGTACGCCACCGTGCGAGTACGGGTTTCGGTACGCGGCACCTGACGGCTGACCGTGTACTTGCGTTCCCGTTGCTCTTGCTTGTACTCGGTCACTTGAACCTTGCGAGTTTCGGTGACCATCACCGGCTCCATCACGGTCTGTTCGACCATGGCAGGACCGCACGCTGGCGCGGCGGCTGGAGCGCATGCGCCCGGCATTGCCGAACAGCTCGGAGCAGGCGCACAACACGCCGCGACCGGCTGACAGCAGCGCGAACGGCGACCATGTCCAGCCTCAGAAACCGACGCTGTCCCCAGCACGGACAACGCCATCAAAAACAGTCCCCAACGATTTGCCATACAACATCCCCCCCTCGCGACACGACTTACCTTCCCTTGGACCCCCCAAGGGAAATTTGGCCCTTCACTGATCGAAAAGTGTAGCGAAAAAGCCGAATGCGCTACTTGGGGGGGGATGGTAAGACTGGCGACAACCCCTGTCCAGCAGAAAGATGGGGGCCTTTTCGGTTATGAGGCGATTGCGAAGAGTGCGATGCTGAGTGGCGATTTCCATCGCGAATCGAGCCCGGAGGCAGAACCCAAAATCAGGCGAGCGGCAAGAAATAGCGTTCCCCTGGAAGCCTGATGCGCAAGCGAAGGATGCTCGACATCCCCAGCTTCGCTTGCGCGTCAGGCTTCCATTTCCGCTATGACAAGTTGTGCTGCTCGCCTGATCACACCGTGCAAAGGTAGTAGCACCACAAGGCGACAACTTCTCGCAGCAAATAGTGCGGCAAATGCACCAGGCCGCGCGACTCATCCGCCGGGACGGTCATTACGTCCCAGCCAGCTCTACGGAAGCAGAGCTTGATGCGAGGCAGGTGATAGAAATGACTTACCGCTAAGACGCGCGGTGGGTGGCCACTCCAATCACGACGAACAGCATTGCTCACAGTCTGCTGGGTATTGAGTCCTTCCAGATCGACTTCGATGTCCGACGAAGGGACGCCGAGCTGTATCGCCAGCGCACGCATGGCATCGGTCTCGTGAGTTGCTCCTGCCCCCGGTCCTCCCGAGAACAAGAGCCGCTTCGCCAGACCGGCTCGATGCAACTCAACGCCCGTCCGGACGCGATCAGCCAGCGCCATTGAGGGTGTTCCGTCGGCGTGAACCAAGCACCCGAAGACGACGATCACGTCGGCCGGTCGCCGATAATCGGTGCGACCGAAGCAGTACATCTGAGCCAGTGGAAACAGCACGGCGGAGGCCACCACCGCAAGCAGGCCCGCACCGTGATCGAGTCCGCGCGACGCGCGTGACAACGCACTCTGCCCGACTCCCCAGAAGAGGCAGACAAGAACCAGCAGCATCGCGCCGGACAACGGGAGCGGAAATCCCGAGCGGATCTCGCCGTCGGCAACCAGTCGCCAGAACGTCCACGCATTCCGGGTGGCCACGATCATCAACAGCCCGAGCGCCGCACGCAGTCCCCAGGCACACCACGGCGTACAGGTCGGTCGCACGGCGAACATCACCAAGCCCAATCCTGTCGTCCCCAAGAGAACTCGCCCAATCGCTGCGTTCGCAAAACGCAGATCGATCCACCACAAGTTCGCGTCGAAGCCCGGATGTCTCAGCTCACTGAGCAGGTTCAATAGCGTGCAGGCTCCCAGCAGCAGAGCCACGCCGCGCGTCGTAGCGAACAGCAGTCGGATCGTGACAGCGCGAACTGCCGCGAGTCGCTTGGAACGAGCCACGCTCACAGCCTGCTCACGACTTTCCATGCGATCTGGTGTCCTCAACTCGAGACCTCGCCGCACACTTCGCTTGTTCGAGCTTCACGTTTCGTCGTGGTACTGAATCAAGCTGCACACGTCGTAATTGGCGAGTCGCTTGCGGCCTCCGAGAAATGTCAGTTCGACGAGAAATCCGCAGCCGACGATCGTCGCCTGGCACCGCTCGACCAGCTTCACACACGCCTCGATGGTTCCTCCCGTGGCGAGCAGGTCGTCGATCAACAGGACTCGGCTCCCCGCATGGATCGCATCGACGTGCATCTCCAACGCATCGCTGCCGTATTCGAGGTCGTACTCGAAACGATGCGTCTCATGCGGCAGTTTGCCCGGCTTGCGTACCGGAATGAAGGCCGCTCCCAACTCTAGCGCAAGCGGCGCACCGAAGATGAACCCGCGAGATTCCGCCGCCAGAATTGCCGTCGGCTTGGCATCCCGAAAGTGATCGGCGAACAGACGAATGGCATGACCAAACGCGAGCGGAGCGGACAGAAGCGGCGTGATGTCCCGAAACAGAATGCCGGGCTTCGGGAAGTCGGGGACATTGCGAATGAACTCTTTCAACTCCACAGTGGCGTTTCCTAACAATGCATTCGAGGGTGGGGAAGTGAGGCGGTGTTGAGGCTCTCAACGACCGCTCGACACGTCGCGAGACTCTCGACCAACCGAGCGGCAATTGCAACTGAGGTCCGCTGCGTCTCCGCCGAGGTGGCGTCAGCCCTCGGACTTGTCTTTGATGGAACCGGCCGTTTCGTCTGCGAGGTCCAGCCAACACAAGGTCTCTCCACGCGAGACAACCGCATCCGCCGGTTTCGTAATTTCAACCAGCATCCCGGATCGAGCCGCTTCCACATCGAAGGTGACTCCCGCCAGCAGCACTTCCACCACACGGTCGCCCGCAATCACAAACTCACCGCGATCGACCAGCCAACCGCTGACTCGAACCGCTTCGCCGTGAACACCCAGTTCGGGAAGCGTCAGTGGAATTCGCATCAGGTCTCCAAGAGAAGCAAGCCGTTGGAATTGCTCGCAAGTCGTCGGCCACTTCGTTGAGCAGCCTGTTGAAAAACGTAGAGCAGGCGGCTCGCCTGCTCTACGTTTCTAGTTAAAAATCACAGGCGAGCCGCCTGTGCTACGGGTTCTTCAACAGGCTGTTCACCGCGTGACTCTACCGACCGCATCAGACCCGCGCCAAAATCACTTTGGCACATCGACCTTGATGTGCAGGTCGCGGAGTTGCCGCAGATCGACGGGGGCGGGCGCGCCTGTCAGCATGTCGCTCGCCTTTTGGGTTTTGGGGAACGCGATCACGTCGCGGATGTTGTCGGAGGCGAGGAACATCATCACCCAGCGGTCGAGGCCGAGGGCGACTCCCGCGTGGGGAGGTGCTCCGTAGCGGAGGGCTTCAAGGAGGAAGCCGAAGCGGAGTTCGGCCTCTTCGTTGGTGATGCCGAGCAGGTTGAAGATTTTTTGTTGGACAGCGGAGTCGTGGATACGGACGCTGCCGCTCGCCGCTTCGTAGCCGTTGCAGACGAGGTCGTAGGATTGGGCACGGACTTGCCCGGGATCGGTGTCGAGTAATGGAATATCTTCATCGACCGGCTGGCAGAACGGATGATGCTCGGCGTCCCAGCGCTTCTCTTCGTCGTTCCATTGGAACATCGGGAAGTCACAGACCCACGCGATCTTCAGTTCTTGCGGATCGAAGAGGTTCAGTTCGCGAGCGAGTCTGTTTCGCAAAGCGGACAGTGCGGCACAGCTTACCTTGAACGTGTCGGCGACGCAGAAGATGAGATCGCCCGGTTGAGCGGCCATCCGTGTGATGATCGCTTTCTGGTGATCGGCATTGAAGAACTTGGCGATCGGCGAATCGAGTTCCCCGTCCTTCACGCGGAAGAAGGCGAGGCCCTTCGCGCCGTACTGCTTCACGAATTCGGTTAGCTCATCAATCACCTTGCGGCTGTATTTTTCGGCGGCTTGCGGGACGCGGATCCCTCGCACGCGACCGCCACTTTCGATGGTGGACTTGAAGACGCCAAAGTCGCAGGCGGCGGCGATGTCGCCGAGACACTTCAGTTCCAGATCGAACCGCAGGTCGGGCTTGTCACTGCCGAAGCGCTCCATCACCTCGCGGTGCGTGAGCCTTGGGAGCGGAGTCTGAAGTTCGGCCCCGCGCAAATCCTTCACGAGCCGCTTCATCAGGCCATCGATTGTGCTGAGAATGTCTTCTTGCTGGACGAAGGCCATCTCAACGTCGATCTGAGTGAACTCGGGTTGCCGGTCGGCGCGCAGGTCTTCATCCCGGAAGCACTTCGCCAACTGAAAGTACCGGTCGTACCCGGCCACCATGAGAATCTGCTTGTAGATTTGCGGGGACTGCGGCAGCGCGTAGAAGCAGCCCTCATGAACGCGGCTCGGGACGAGGTAGTCTCGCGCCCCTTCCGGCGTGCTGCGGCCAAGCATCGGCGTTTCGATTTCGAGGAAGTTGTTCTCATCGAAGTAATCGCGCGTCGCCTTCGACATCTTGTGCCTCAGAATCAAAGCCTGCTGCACTTCGGGGCGACGGAGATCGACGAAGCGGTACTTCAGACGTAGCTCTTCGTTGGGGAGGTCCGTCTGCGTCGGGAAGAACGGCGGCGTTTTGCTCTTGTTGAGGACTTCGAGTTCCCCCGCCTGCACGTCGATTTCGCCGGTCGCCAACTTGGCGTTCTGCATGTCAGCGGGGCGAGCCACGACTTGGCCGGTGACTCGAATCACGTCCTCATTCCGCAGCGTGCGAGCGACCTCGTGCATCTCGGCCTTCGAGGGATTGAACACGACCTGTATCAGTCCGTAGCGATCACGCAAGTCGATGAAGACCAATCCGCCAAAGTCGCGATAGGTGTTGACCCAGCCGCAGAGGGTGACCGTTTGTCCGACCGATCCGAGCCGCAATTCACCGCAAGTATGAGTCCGAAGCACCGCTGTAGTCCTTGAGCTGAGTGAGTTCCAAAAGTCGCAAATCAGGGGTACCTGACCCCAAGGTTTCCGCAGTCGCCAACAAAACGAGCCGCATGAACGAGGTCGTTGCCTACTGAAGCACCGACACAGGCCCAGCGGCTCCAGTTCGGAAGTCGGCCGGATTATAGAAGTGGCTTGGACTGCGGGGAAGCCGCGACTCCGAGAGCGTTTCCGAGACGAAACAACCTGCCGCAGGGCACTCACGCCAGCAGTTCGCCCTGTGTCACCAAGACCGCACGACCTGCAAGCCTCACGCGGTCTCCATCGCAGGTCACGCGGAGGACTCCGCCGCGCCGGGAGATTTGGTGAGCGAGCAGCTCTGACTTGCCCAGCCGTTGCTGCCAGAATGGACCAAGGCCACAGTGCGACGAGCCGCAGACGGGATCTTCATTAACGCCGACGGCGGGCGCGAAGAAGCGTGAGACGAAGTCAAACCGCGCGTCGTCGGAGCGACTGGTCACGGAGATGCCTCTTGTCGCGACTTGCCGCAGTCGAGTGAAGTCGGGTTGCAGGTCTCCCACCGATTGTTCGTCGGCAACCTCAACGAAATAATCAAACCGATTGCGATGGACCGAGACGGCGGTGACACCCAGCCCTTCAAGCAGATGCCCGGGAACGAGAACGGGCGACGGCGCTTCGATGGGAAAGTTGAGTTCGATCTCATCACCGGAGCGTCGCGCCGTCAGCAGGCCGCTCAGCGTGTGAAAGGCCAGCGGCGCGTCGGTGATTCGAACGCGACCGGTCTGCCACAGCGCATGAGCCGTCGCGAGAGTCGCATGTCCGCACAATTCGACTTCGACCTCAGGCGTGAACCAGCGGAGGTCGAACGAGCCGTCAGGCCGCTCGACGACAAAGGCGGTCTCGGCGAGATTCATCTCGGCGGCGACGGACTGTAGCCACGCGTTGTCTCGCCAACTCTCCAAGGGGCAGACGGCAGCGGGATTCCCACCGAACGGCTTGTTCGTGAAGGCATCGACGACAAAGATCGGCACGGGCATGACAGCAACGACCTCAGCGCTATGGCAGACGAGTAGAAACAGATCGCTCGGACAACAAAGTCAGGACTGTCGGATCAACAACGGACACAGCCTGGTGAGCCGGGTGCCGTAAGGCCCCGCATATCCTCGGCAAACATCCGGGGCCTTACGGCACCCGGCTCACTAAAGCGAAACCGGCAAATCACGACGGTAGTTGATCTGCGGATCATGGCTTCAACCCCAGTTCCTTCAGGATGAACTCGACCGCCGGCGTCGGGTCGTCCAAGCCATGGGGGTGATGTTTGAAGCCGGGCTTTACGATGAGGTGCATCTTGCCGCCGAGTTCCTCGTAACGCTTCTTCAAAATGACGGTGTTCTCGGGATACGGGACCGCTTCATCGGCGTCGCCACAGATGTGAAGCAGGGGCACCTTGGCTTTGGCCAATGGAGCGAGATTGTCGATCGGGTTCTTGTCGTAAGCCAGCGCTTCGGCCTCGTCCTTGAAGCCGTAATCGACGATCAGCTTCTTCCAGTCGTTCGCGCTTCCCGGCCCTTTCCCTTTCCCGCCCGGCCAGCTCTTAAAGTCGCAAACGGGGTTATCGCCGAGGATCACGCCGACCTGATCGGGATGGGCCGCACCCCAGTTGTAAACGTACAAGCCGCCTCGGCTGAGTCCCTCCAACACCGGCTTCTTCGACAGGCCGTGTTGCTCGGTGAGGACGTTGTAGAACTGGTCGAAGTGCAGCATCGCGCTGGGGCAGCCGAACGTGTTGCCAACATTCATGTAGACCAAGTGAAAGCCCTGCTTGACGAGTGCCAAGTCGATCTCGGGACGATGATCGAAGAACTCGGCCCGCCAAATCCAAGGCTGCCCTTTCGCGGCAGACTTCGGTGTCACGACAAGCGACTTCTGGCCATCAACCATAAAGTCAAACCGCTCGAACCCGTGGTACTCCGTCTTCACACCGGGAAACGGCTTCGGTTCGTCAGCCCATGTCGTCACGGACGACAACAGCAGAGCGGATGCGAACAGAAGAGGTGCGACGCAAACAGGGGCTGGACGAAAGACAATCATGGGAATGCCATCAAGAGTAAGGAAATTGAAGACAGATGGCCCTTTCGCAGGACATCACCAAGCCGACATCGTCACGTCATATTCGCGGCCTGTTGTTTTCGCCAGCCTTCCGCAGATGGCAAGCAACTCCGTCTGGCGAGCGCTCCCACGTCACTTTATGCTGCCTCGCAGAATGGACGGGGTTCATCACCCGTCGATCGATACCCCGCTCAGAGGTCTCATCAAGCACCGCGCGAGGTGTTTGTGATCTCTCTGACACCAACTTGCCTGATGCCACTTTCGTTGAGACCTCACATGAACCGACTGCTGCGTGCCACTCTGTTTGGATTGATGGGACTTGCCGTGGGACTGTCCGTTCTGCCGCAGTCGATGGAGGCCGCCACCTATCGGAAGCAGCTTCCGTTGCGCGGCTGCCGTGGGAATCTGCACGCCAAGGGAACGGCCACATTCACCAGCAGTCATGCGGAGACATCGACACCCGACGGACAGAAGCTGGTGATCGTGATCGAGAACGTCGCGCTGCCACCCGGCACGGAGTTGCTCGTCTACGTCCACGAGTCCGAAGTGGGAACGATCACACTCGACAAACAACGCAACGGGCGATTCGTGATCGAGTCTGACTTCCGACAGTTGGCTCCGGCTCTCTCGACCGGCTCGTTCGTTGTCCTCAAGCTAGAGAATGGCACGAACGTGATGTGGTGACGAAGCCGCAAACTTCGCTCAGAGCCTATTTCCAAACCAGCCCACTGCGCAAGCGAGGGCTGGACCTTCGATGACGGTGAAGCCCTTGCTTGCTTGCGCGTCGGGCTAGTTTTGCTTGGCGAAAACAGAAACCGTACAACGCTCCGCCTCCTTTGCTCCTTGTCCCTCTTGGTCTCACGTCTTGCACTACATCCCCGAATCGACCTGCGAGATGTTGCGTGGTGATGCGTCGTCGCTGCGCGGCGAAGCTCGCAGCAACTTTCATTACCAGTCGGCACCGCTGTACGTGCTGACGGCTTGCGTCGCCGCGTTGTTGATTGGCGATTGGGTACTCTCGATCGGAACCCCCGCTTCCACGACCGCCATTGCCGGCCTGACGAAGAGCGCCGCCAAGCTGCCGAACGCTTGGTTTGGCTATCGGCTCGCGCTACTGGCGGCAGTCTTGGGCGGGGCGAGGATTTTGTATCACGCTCTTGATGGCTTGCTGTCGGGACGAGTCGGGGCCGACCTCGCACTGACGATCGCGTGTCTCGCGGCCATCGTGCTGGGTGAGCATGAAACAGCGGGCCTCGTCGTGTTGATCTCGCTGATCGGCGAGAGTCTCGAAGGGTACACGGTTGATCGGGCGCGGTGGGCGGTGCGGCAGTCGTTCGCGTTGCAGCCCGAGGTCGCTCATCTGACGACGCAGGATGGGCGCGAACGCGATGTGCCGGTGAAGGACGTGCAGATTGGCGATTTCGTCGTCGTGCGGCCGGGTGAACGGATGCCGGTCGATGGGCGCGTCGTCGCGGGGAAGTCAGCCGTCGATCAGAGCGCGTTCTCGGGCGAGTCACTTCCGATCGACAAGGCCGTCGGTGATCGAGTCTTTGCGGGAACGCTGAACCAATTCGGCGCGTTGACCGTCGTCAGCGAGGCACTCGGCGATCAAACGGCTCTCGCCCGCGTGGCTCAACAGGTCGGTGCGGCTCAATCACGCAAGGCCGATCTCGAACGGATGGCCGACAAACTGGCGAAGTGGTTCCTGCCAGCGGTCCTCACCATCGCCGTGTTGACTCTGTTCGGCTGGCGACTTGGGACGGGATCGTGGTCGCGCGGTGTGCTTCCGGCGTTGGGAGTCCTCGTCGTGGCGTGTCCGTGCCCGCTGGTGTTGGCGACGCCGTGCGCGGTGATGGCCGCGCTGGCCTGGTTGGCTCGACGCGGCGTCGTCGTGCGCGGCTCGCAGGCCCTCGAACGACTGGCTCGTGTCGATACGTTTGCCTTCGACAAAACCGGCACGCTGACACAGGGAACGCTCGCGCTGGGTGAGATCATCCCGACAAGTCACCTCGCGCCGTCCGACATCCTGCGCCTCGCCGCTATCGCCGAACGACACAGCGAACACCTGCTGGCCCGGCTCATCGTGCGATCCGCCGAAGGACAGGGCCTCGCGATCCCAGCCCCCGCCGAATTCGAGACACTCCCCGGTGCGGGGGTCATCGCCAAGGTTCGCTCAGCCGATTTCATAGCGCGTGCTTCTCTTGTCCCCTCGCCCCCGTCTTCGGGGGAGAGGGCTAGGGTGAGGGGGCCAAGCGGCGAGAACGCTCAAGCACTTCAAGCGGCGTCCACTCTTCTGCAAAGTGAAGAGAAGACCCCTCACCCTAACTCTCTCCCGACCACCGAAGCGGCGGTGCCCGAGCCGGGGCGACGGGACCAGGCGGCAGACTCCGCTTTACATTCAACCCTCAACTCTCATCCCTCAACCTTTCATACCGTCGTCGTCGGCAATCGGCGTGCATTGGCTCAGGGTGAGATCGCGTTTTCGGACGATGTTGTTTCACTGCTGAAGCAGCGCGAGTTGGCTGGCGAATCGCCGCTCGTGGTGGCTGTGGATGGACGTGTCGTCGGTGTGATGGGTGTGCGCGAGACGATGCGGCCCGAGTCGGCCGGCGTCTTGCAGGAACTGCGTGAGGCGGGCGTCACGCAGTTCGCATTGCTCACCGGCGACCGGCCTCAACCGGCCGATGCGGTGGTGAGATCGCTCGGTCTGTTCGACCATGTGGCGACCGAGCAGCTTCCTGCCGACAAGGCCGCGTGGATTGAAGCGGCGCGTCGCGCGGGGCGCTGCGTGGCGATGGTCGGTGATGGCACGAACGACGCTCCGGCACTGGCCGCGGCCGATGTGGGGCTGGTCCTCGGTCGAGCCGGTGCGGACCTCGCGGCCGATGCGGGCGACATTCTTCTGTTGGGCGATCCGCTGCGTCCGCTGCCCGGCTTGTTGAGACTGTCGCGTGCGCTGGTCCAGAACATCTGGCAAAGTATTTTGCTCTTCGCATTCGGGTTGAATGGACTCGGTGTTCTCGCCTGTTCGTTTGGATGGCTCAGTCCGGTTGGCGGAGCACTCTTTCATGAAGCCGCTTCGCTGGCCGTGATGGTGAACGCGATGAGACTGTTGTGGTTCGACGGCTGGTCGGGTGTGCAGGCGACTCGCGTCACGAACGCCTTCGTCGGCGCGGCGGATTGGATCGCGGTCGTAGCCTCTCCGTCGCGTTGGGTCTTCTGGTTGATCGAACGCCGGGAACTCGGGGCGAAGCTGTGCGCGGCGGCACTTGTCGCGGCCTGGTTCTTGTCCGGCGTGGTCATATTGAATGAGAATGAACACGCACTCGTGACCCGCTTCGGTCGCTACGAAACGACACTGACGGCAGGCCCGTACTGGCGCTGGCCGTGGCCGCTCGAACGAGTCTTGCGCGAGAATGTTGATCGCGTCAGAAGCGTGGGGATCGGGTTCAGGGGAAAGGAATCAGGAGGCGAGAGTCAGGCGGCGGAAAGAATGAAGACGGCTGTCGGCCAGTCGGCTATCGGCAGTCAGCGTTTGTTGGAACCGGGCATCGTCGAATGGACCAGCTCACACGGCGAGCGCGATGCTGACGCGCTGGACGGCGAATCACTGATGCTCACTGCGGATGAAGTGCCGGTCGATCTCTCGGCCGAAGTGCAGTATCGCATTGTCGATCTGAAGCAGTTCGAGTTGGGCGGGACTCGGCGGCCGGATGACATGCTGCGTGCTGCCGCCGAAGGTGTGCTGCGCGATCTGGCGGCCAGAGCCTCACTCGATGAACTGCTGACGGAGCGACGCGCCGAACTCGAACGGCAGTCGCTCGCACAATTGCGGCGGCGGGTGAAAGACTATGCATTGGGGATCGAGATCGTCGATCTGCAATGGCTCGACGTTCATCCGCCAAAGGCTGTCGTCCCGGCGTATCGTCAGGTTGCCGACGCCCTCGAAGATCGCGAACTGCTCGTCAACGAAGCCGATGCCTATGCCGATCGGGTGTTGCTCGGAACGGTCGGTGAAGAGGCCCTGCGATCTCTCAAACAGTCAAACCGTTTGGCCGCCACACAGCGCGCGGTGACGGATGAGACCTCGTCACGAGCAAGAGCCGATTGGTCGCTGGACGAGACGCTCTGGAAGCGACTGCTGGAGGTTCGCTCCGACGGTTCGACACTCCTCTCGGGGAGCGCGGCCGCGAGTTTGAACGAGGCTCACGTCACGGCCGAGAAGCGCCGGACATCGGCCTCGTCCACGGCGAACCGTTTTGACCGGCTGCTCTCCGAGTACCAACACTCTCCGCGTCTGACGAGCCTCAAACTCTATTGGGACGCGGTGACCGAAAGCCTCGCTCAACGACCACTGACCATCGTCGATCCGAAAGCGGCGGGACGGCAGCATCTCTGGCTGGGTGAGGGACCGAACGTACCGCTGGCACCCACGTTTCCCGTTCCCGCACGAACGGAGTCACCGACCGAGACTCGCGAGCCGCTGAAGACCAACGAGTGAGGACGCGGCGGGATCAGCGGCTATCCGGAAAGAAACGTTTTTTTCAGGGTGCCACGGTCACGATTTGCGTGGCCGTGCCATTGTTAATGCGAAGCCACGGCCACGCAAAGCCGTGACCGTGGCACCCAAAGTCCTTGCCTCGACTCAGATGGAGCAAGTGATATTTCCGGATCGCCTCTCAGAACAATTCGGCAATCGGACGGCCGCTGGCGAGGATCGGGATCGGGCGGTTTTGACGGTCGCGGATCGTGCTGTCGGAGTCGATGCCGAGAACTTTGTAGATGCTCGCGAGCAGGTCGCCCGGGCCGAGCGGTCGGTCGAGTGGAGCCGCGCCGGTCGAGTCGGTCGAGCCGATGATCTGTCCCGCTCGAATGCCACCGCCCGCCAACACGGCTGACATCGCGCCGGGCCAATGGCCTCGCCCCGCACCGGCGTCGATGCGCGGGCCGCGACCGAATTCACCGAAGCACGCGACCAGCACGTTGTCCAACTGGCCGCGTTGTTCGAGGTCGCGGATCAACGTTGAGACCGCTTGGTCATATGGTGGCAGGCGCTTTCGCAGGTTCTTCTCGATCGTGGTGTGATCGTCCCACCAATCGACATCCTTCTCGTACAGGTTGATCGTGACGAACGACACGCCCGCCTCAACCAAGCGCCGTGCGAGAAGGGCGGACTGACCGAAGGCGTGGCGACCGTAGGCGTCTCGCAACGAGGTCGGTTCCTCGGACAGATCAAAGGCGTGACGGGCGGCCGAGCCGGTTGTGAGTTCCATCGCCTGCCGCTGCACGTCGTCGAGGGCGGTGTATTCGAGGCTGACCTCAACCCGTCGCGCGAGTCGGTCCAAGTGGCGATGCAACGCGCGCCGATCTTCGACTCGCGGCAACGTGACATCGGCCGGGAGACTGAAGCTTGGACTGCTGTAGTTCCCGAGGCTCGGATCTCCCCCCGCATCGAGTGCGTTGTGGCGCGAACTGAGAAACGCCGCGTGTTCGTAAAAGCCGAGGTGCTTGCGGTAGTCCTCGGGGATGCAAACGTAGGCGGGCATTCCGACGCCGTTGCTTCCCTTCAAGGCCGAGACAATCGAACCCTGCGACGGATGCTGCTGCCCTTGCTGCCGGGCGTTGAGCAGTGGATAGCCGGTCTGCAACCAATGCGTCGCATCGTCGTGAACGGCCAAGTGGTGGGAGATCGAGCGAATCACGGCCAGCTTGTCGGCGATGGCCGCATGACCCGGCATCAAGTCGCATACGGAGAGGCCGGGTAAATTGGTGTCGATTGGCGTGAACGGCCCGCGCACTTCGGGGACCGCCTGCGGCTTCATGTCGATCATGTCGAGATGCGACGCGCCTCCCGACTGAAAGAAAAAAATGACGCTCTTCGGACGACCGTTCCCCACACGCAATGGGGACGAGGAACCGGCCAAAGAACCTTGAGCCTCCGCCGCCTGAACCTGCCGCGCCCGCAACAAATCAGCCAGCGAAAGACCACCCGCCGCGAGACCGCCCACCGTGAGAAAGCCTCGTCGCCCGAGACCACGCTGTTGACCAACCGGTTGTCCAACGATGTTCAGCATCATTGCCTCCACGATCTCAGAACGATGTCGCCACAAATCGAAAACGACCGATGCCGAGTCTAGCCAAGGCGTGCGGCTCAAGGAAAGCTGGACTTCCCGTTCCGCATTCCCGTCGACGGAGCGACGGGACTACAGTTGCCCCGTCGCTCCGCCAACGGGTGGCTCGAACTTACTTCGCGGGCTTGGCCTTGCTCTTCTCGTACTCGGCGAGGATCCCTTCGGGGTCATCGTTGAAGGCATCTCGGCAGCCGGTGCAGCAGACGTAATAGGTCTTCCCCTTGTGCATGACGGCCATCGTTCCGAGGCCGCCTGTCACGACACAGACCGGGCCGCTGGTGCCAGCGGCGGCGAGCCGTGTTCCTTCGCGCTGATACCCGATCTCGGCCACGCGCGAGTAAAACGACTGCTGCTCGGGACGCTTCTCGAACAGCAGCGTCATTCGATTTTCATTGAGGGTCGTCAGCGTGAGTCGATGAATGTCGTTCGTCTTCGCGTCGGCCACCGACTCCAACACGAGCCGCTTGTCTTCGAGTTGGCCTTGGTATTCGCGGGTCGCATCGTCGAGCAAGGTCGCCTTCAACGTGAACTTCTTGGACTTCTCGTCGTAGCCGAGTAGCGCCGACTTCCACTGCTTGCCCGTCTCCACGTTCCACCGAATGCCCGTACTCTTCGGCTTCAGTTCCCACACGGCGACGGTCTTCTCCTGCCAGGCTCCCTGTTGTGAGCCGCGTTTCGGTTGGCCCACGCCGCGCCAGCCACCAATCAAACCGTTGTATTCGCGCAGCGCGTCGATGGACGACGCTTTGCCCTCGGCCTTCGCGTTCGGCTCGTCACATGAGGCGACCCATGCGGTGGACAGGCTCACAGCGCCAATCAGGACCAGCAGGCCATAATGTCTCAGCGTGATGATGGTGGAAACGCGGCGAAGCATGATGTCATCTCACTCGTTTGAAGACGGGAACAAAGTTGGAGTTGGAGAACCGCGAACGGCACGTCGCTTGTTCTCAAACAGCCGAACCCCACCGGGCTTGTCCCGGTGGAAACAGGTCTTTGCACTACTTGCTCATTCACTCGAATCGGCGCGGCGTGTATTGGCAACAACCCGCGGGCCACCGGGGCAAGCCCGGTGGAGTCGCTTGTTCCACGACTCCGTTTCGACCAATTCCATGGAACGGGTTCAGGCGCACTGTCTGTTCCACGCGGTGATTATTGAAGTGACCCGTTCTCAGGTTCAATGGCGACATTCCACAAATGTGTCACACGGCTCGCCAACCCGCCGCGTGACCTTCCCCAATTGGGCCGTTCGAGACTCACGCCTCGGTCTCATTCCCGCGACAACCGCCCGTTTCCCGCCGGTTGATTCCACTTGGTAGCCGATTCGTTCTGGACTACAAACGGCAGCGATGATTCAACCCACGATCCACCGCGTCGGGTCGGTGACTCATCAGCCCAGCATCCATTTTAGAGAGAGCAGGACGCCATGTCGGACAGCACCGCACCAGTCAATGCTGAGGACGATCGGTCGAAGCCGGATCACACGGAGACGGACAACACGGCGGCGAATGAATCCTCAATGCACCGCAAGTACACGCCCGAAGAATGGCTCGCCAACGTGTATCAGGGTGACGACGCGAAGCAATTGACGGTGCGGTCGGTTGTCACCGGGATGCTGATCGGCGGCGTGATGTCGATCTCAAACCTGTATGTCGGATTGAAGACCGGCTGGGGTTTGGGAGTCACGATCACCGCCTGCATCATCGCGTATGCGGTCTTCAACATTCTCGAGAAGATTGTCCCGGCATATCGCAAGGAACCGTTCACGATCCTTGAGAACTACACGATGTCGAGTGCTGCCAGCGCCGCCGGTTACATGGCATCGGCGGGCTTAGTGTCGGCGATTCCGGCACTCTATCTCGTCACCGGACGGCAACTGCTGTGGTGGGAAATGATGGCGTGGCTGTGTGCAGTCTCGCTGCTTGGCGTGTTCATGGCGATCCCGCTCAAGCGACAGCTCATCAACGAAGAGGGGCTGCCGTTTCCCTCCGGCATCGCGACGGCCGAGACCTTGAAGTCGATGCACTCGGCCGGAGCGGAGGCACTCGGTAAGGCGCGGGCGTTGTTCGTTTCGGGACTGGCGGGCGCGTTCGTGGCGTTCTGGCGTGACGGCTTCGCGCCGTTGCTCGAATGGATGTCTGCCCAACTGAGCATGGCCTCATTGAAGACGTTTGGTGAGGCCGCCGCTTTCCCGAGTGCATTTCCGTTGTTCCCCGGAGCGACAGGCGGCGCGCTGCTCAAGAAGTACACGATCGGCATGGAAGGCTCGCTCATCATGCTGGCGGCGGGAGCCATCATGGGGATTCGAGTCGGTATCTCGCTGTTGGTCGGCGCGTTCATTTACTTCGGAATCATCGGCTACTTCCTGCTGGAGAACGACATCGTCAAGCCGGGCTATCGCGGCATCGTCTCGTGGACGCTGTGGCCCGCGACGGGAATGATGGTCGCGTCGGGATTGCTTTCGTTCGCGTTTCGGTGGCGCACGGTGCTGAAGGCGTTCGGTGGACTGAGCCGCATCTTCGGGAAGGGGGACGCAGGCGTAGTCGATCCGTTGGAACGAGTCGAAGTCCCCGGCTCGTGGTTCATCATCGGGACGCTCATTTCGGGAGCGGCCTGCGTGATCCTCGGCGACATGCTGTTTGGCATTCAGTGGTACATGGGGATCATCGCTGTTCTCGTCACGTTTTTGTTGTCGATCGTCGCCGCGCGCGCCACGGGCGAGACCGACATCACGCCAATCGGTGCGATGGGCAAGATCACGCAGTTGCTATACGCCGTCATCACGCCGCGAGTGATCGCCGAACAGTTCATCACGACGAACCTGATGACCGCGTCGATCACGGCCGGTGCCGCATCGCACTCCGCCGACCTGCTGACCGACTTGAAGTCGGGTTATTTGCTCGGGGGCAATCCCCGCAAGCAGACGTTGTCGCAATTGTTCGGTGTGCTGGCCGGGACGCTGGTCTGCGTGCCGGTCTATTGCCTGATCGTGAAGCCCGAAGATCTCGGCACGGAAAAGTTGCCGGCTCCGTCCGCCAAGGTCTGGCAGGGTGTGGCCGAGATGCTCAGCAATGGCATCGACAAGCTGCCGCAGGGGGCGCTAATCGCGATGCTGATCGGTGGCGCGATCGGCATCATCCTCGCGCTGTTGGAAGAGTTCGTCCCGAAGAAGCATCGCCACTGGATCCCCTCGGCGACGGGCCTCGGCATCGCGGGAGTCATCCCCGCGTTCAACTCGATCGCGATGTTCCTCGGGGCGCTGATCGCATGGGTGCTAGCGAAGCAGGCTCCGAAGACCGACGAGAAGTACACAGTCGCCGTTTCGTCCGGCCTGATCGCGGGCGAATCACTGATGGCCGTCGCGATCATGCTCTGCGGAGAAGGACCACAACTGTTGAAGACGCTGTTCGGTCTTGGAAAGTGATCTAAGATCCGGCTGCAATGAGTCCCCGGTCGTCGATCAAATGCGTCCTCAACCGAAATGATGGATGGCGCACGATTGCCGAGAATGGATCATTGACGTGACCGCCAAAAGTAGCCTTCATCATTGAGTTGATCGACCTCAAAGAATGAAATCGGTGCATCACGGGCCAGCTGGCCGAATCGTGGTGCGCCGATTGTTCATCGTAAGTCTGGCGACTCGAAGCGAATCAGTGGCCTTCCGAGGTGTTGGCCGAGGTCCCGCAAACCAAATCGCAGCTCGTGTTGCGATCGCAATCGTCGGTTCCATCGCTGAAGGAACTACCGGCGACCGAACTCTTTTGCTTGTAGCAATCCTTCGCAACGAATCCGGTGTAAGAGTACGACTGGTTCAGAGCACCAATCGCATTCGAGATGTCGTTCAGTTCGGTGTTGGCCGCAACCGCGACTTCGCTCAGGCCGACAACCATTGCCAGCACGCCAATGGTCAGCACTAAGGCCAACTCGGCCGAGACGATCAAACCGGCTTCATCGATCCACAGTTTCTTCAGCATGAAATAACTCCCAAGTTGTTTGAAATGATGTTGTGAACATTTTCGTGCAGGCGTGCCTCCCGCACTCCTGCACGAAATCCGTCGCCAAACGGAAGGCTCGTGAGGTTCGATCCATCGCGATCCCGGTCCCCGAATTGACCCGTGATCGTGTCTCGAAACAGTCCAACGCCCGTAAATTACTTCGCACTGCAATCGTGCGATCGACTGGCCAGTCTGGGAGGTGTTTGATGCGGTAAGACGAAGGACACCGTTAGCAGGGACCGTGCCACACGAACGCGGCCTTTACAGTCTGTTAACCCGCCTCCATCACGCGATTCGGAAGCAGAACCCTTGCCGCGTAAGAGTTTGCGTTGCTTGAGGCCTCGGCAAAAAAAAATGTCGTTCCGAAGTCGTTTGTCAGAGCGCTTCGATTTCTCATCGAGCAGTCAATCTGGTTCGACACGAAGCAGGCCACGTGTTGCCGGACGACGTGGAGAACGAGCAACGCGCGGGTCCGCTGTTGCCGTTCGGCATCACGCTTCGGCAACCGATCCGCATAGTCAGCACGATCACTTTTTCAAAGTGAGGGGATCGCGTGTCCATGATCGTGCGCATTTGACAGGCAAAGAGCGGAGCGAGAGAGTCGTCGCCTCGTAGCGAGCGAATCGTTGGTGTTCCTCGCCGTGGCCTCTATTCGACTGTCTGAATTTTGCGGATGTCGGGTGGGCTGTGCCCACCACTTCACAACCGATTGTGGTGGACACAGCCCACCCTGCGAGACGCCCGGCAGTCAAATAAACCGCCCGCTGAAACAGCCGTGGTACGGGCCGTTCGCCTGTAATGTTCCTCTTAAAAAGAGAGCAGGCGAGCCGCCCGCTCTACGTTTTTCGACAGGCTGAGTCGCTCGAAACGCCGTGAGCGGCTGTCCGAAAAGAAACGAATATTTCCGGGGTGCCACGGTCATGGCTTTGCGTGGCCGTGCTTCGGACGCAGCGAAGACACGGCCACGCAAAACCGCGACCGTGGCACCCAACACAATGCCTCGAAAATTGTTGCGCCGACCGTGTTCTCGAGCAGCCTCTCAGGGAGAGGCGTGTGCGAGCTGGATCACACTTGCAGGTGATCGAGGGCCTCGACCGTTGGCATCAAGTAGCTGATGTAGAACGGCCCGAATTCGGCGTACTTGGCGGAGGCGGTGTCGAAGCGCATCGTGTAGACGATGTCTTTGATGTACGCGGGGTTTCGTCCCCACAGCGTCACGCCCCACTCCCAATCGTCGAAGCCGGTTGAAGCGGTGATGAGCTGCGAGACCTTTCCGGCGAACTTCATCCCGCTCGTCGCATGTTCGGCCATCAACGACGATCGCACGCTGAACGGTTCGGTGAACCAGTTGGCGATCGGGTGACGAGCCTTGTTCATCGGATAGAAACAGGTCACAGGCCAAGCCGGGAAATCGGGGCAGAGCCGCTGGCGGTTCATCATCGGCAGCCGCTGGCTATAGGCCGCGACCTTGGCGGCATAAGCGGGATCGTCGGGCGAGACCCCTTCGCGACAAAGCCGTTCCGAGTACTGCTCAATCGTCGGCACGTACTCGGAGATTTCCGTGATCGAGACGAACGAGTAGGTCGGGATCAACACCGAGCCAAGTGGACTCGAACGAACCCCCTGCCGAATGCCGTCGATCAAGAGCGGGTCCGGGTCCATCACCATCAGGCCGAGATCGGCCTTGTGGCCGGAGACGACCGACGTTTGGATCCGCTGCGGCGCACCGGGCCGTTCCGGATCAAGCAAATGGACGAGGACTTCTCGTCCCTCGGCAAGTTGTGCCTCCGACAATTGCTTCAACGCGGCTTGGTCCACGCGGTAGTAGAGATGCAGGCAGTGCCAGCCTTCGGCCAATTTGGTGCTGGGTTCGGGCAGAGCTTGCGGCGCGTGAGTCGGTCGAGACACAGAGTTGTTCCATTTTTTTATTCGGTGAGAACGAAGGCCGGGCACTCTTGCCCGTCGCCATTCTTCTGAAAAAGACGGGCAAGAGTGCCCGTCGTACAACGAACCTAATCGTCGTCCATCGATTTCTGTTCAGACTTGGGATAGCCCGCCCAAACGAGTGGCTTGGCGGCCATCGCCAACTCACCCCGTTCGAGGACGCCGAGGACTTGTTGGACGGTCATGTTCGTGGAGAGTTCTTTTCGCAGCCGCTGCATGATCTCGGGAGCGACGCTCGTCTGCCCCTTGCCGGGCTCACCTTCGACGAAGGCCCGTTTCTGGTCGAAGACAGCCCAGAAGATGGTTCGTTCGTGGTTCTTCGCGCCGTCGCGGCTCTTCACCGCCGCGCCGCCCTTACTGCGGTTGCCGTTGACGCGATACAGCTCGCGATGTTCGAAGATGATCGCAATGACATTCCAGTCCTTCGTGCCGAACCAGCTCATCGAGCCACTCCCCTTAAGGCAAAGGTCAGAACGGGCGAGGTTGTACCAACCGCCTGTTCCTTTCGCCACGACGTGCCGATCACCCACCAACGCCATCCATCACCGTCGTCCGACCAGCTCGAAGTTCGGCTTTTCCGAAAGCCGGATTTCTGTGCGGGGGCATTACCACACCAACCCGAGGTGTGAGCGAGGACGGATGTCGCTCGACCGTCGTCCTCGCTCACGCTTCGGGTTGGTGTGGTTCTTGGACAAAACCACCGTGGCACGCTGTCGCTCGATGCGGTATTGGTCTCGCCTCATTCTGATCTCCTCGTCGCACTGCTGAGTTTGCTCGATGCCGCTTCCGTTCCCGCCAACGATCTTGCTCGCCGTCGGCGGTCTGCTGTTGGTGGGAGGACGCGGGCTGCGCGAGGCTCGTTGGATCGCGGGACTGTGGTTCGCCGCGTGGCTCTTCGCCGCCTATTCGCTCGCGATGAGTGGTCTCGCGATGGACGATGCGACCGTGCGTGTTGCCGAGCGATCGGTGTGGATAGCCGACAGGTTGGCGATCTCGGGCGAGTGGCTGGCACTCACGCTCGGCCTGCTGTTTGGAGTCGGCTCGATCGGCATGACCTCGCGTGGCGGAGCGGCTCACGAGCGGTTCGGCTTCCTGTCGTTCCTGATCGCGGGCGTGATGCTGGTTGTCTCCGCCAACGACGCAATCACGCTGCTGCTGTCGCTGGAGATCGTCCAGTTCGCAGCGGTGGCACTGCGCCGGTTGGAACTCGACCCGCACCGCCTCACCAACACGGTGAACAATTCGGATCACTGTAGCGCACCTCAAACCAATCCGCCTCGCGACGACGCCTTGCAGTGGTTGGGCATCGCCGCGTCGATCTGCGTGTGGCTCGGCTTCGCGCTCATGGCGGGTCTGACGGCTTCAACCCAATTCGGGGACATGAGCATCGTCCTCACGCAGGCATACAACCCTGGACTTGGACGGATCGCGATCGGAACCGGATCGAAACTCGGGCTGCTCGCCATCGGGCTCGTTGTCGCGGGAATCGGCAGTCGAATCGGACTTGTCCCGTGGCGCGCGATCTTGGCCGAGAACGTGCGTGGCGTTGGCTACTGGACGAGCGGCTGCATCGTGTTGAACAGCCAGCTTGCGGGTCTCTTTGCTCTCACGCGGCTGTGCGGAACGGTTTGGATCGGGTTTGCGGCCGAGTTGGTCGTACTGTTGATCGTGCTGTCAATGGCGACTCTGTTCGTCGCGGGGTCGCTCTGTGCGCGAGGACTCGCCAAGGGTGAAGGGACGCTGCGACGGTGGCTGGTCGCGCTGACGATGTTGCACGGCGCGTGGCTGCTGATTGGAGTCATCGCCGCAACCGGCGATCTCGCTGCTCCTGAGACCAGCCTGTCGGCGGCAACCGGCCAGCCCGGCGCGTTGTCGTTGCTCATCTTTTCGACCTCCGCGAGTCTGCTCGGTCTGGCGGGCCTCTTTCTGCTGCTCGACCATCTGGCGCGAGCCGATCGCGACATCGAGTTCCTCGACGAACTGCTCGGTCTCGGCCAACTGGCTCCCGTCACCGCGACGGGCTTGATGATCGTACTGGCCAGCCTGATCGGTCATCCGCCGCTGTGGGGTTGTTGGGGACACTGTCTGCTGCTGATGTCTGGCTTCAACACACGCGCGAGCGTGGCGTCAGGGACAGCGAGCGTCGCGCCGCATCAAGGCGTGATCGCGCTCTTGATCGTGGCGACACTCAGTTCGTTACTCGCCGCCGCCGTGGTCATCCAATTCGCCCGCGTGATGTTCCTCGAAGACCCGATCTCACGCACGCCGCCTCAGGGAGGAAAAGCGTCGCTCCTCGCGGGCCTCGGAGTCGCCCTGGCCCTCGTCACCGTCGGCCTCTTCCCTGCAAGGATGCTCGTAGTGCTGATCCACACGAATCATCCTCACCGCAGCGTTCCGCATGTTGCCCCCGCCGGGAAGTCGACGGGTTCCGCCACGGCCAGCCATGAAGACCGTCCTGCTCACGCCAGATGAACAGAGCAGTCGTCGGCCGAGTCGGAATGTGTCGCGGCGAGCTAGTCCTCAAACCCGCGAGCCCACCGGGCTTGCCCCGGTGGCTCGCGGGTTTTTGCACTACTCGCTGTTCCGATTCGAGTGAATGAGCAAGTAGTGCAAAGACCTGTTTCCACTGGGGCAAGCCCGGTGGGGTTTGCTCGCTTGAGGGCTAGTCGATTAAAGAAAGCCGCCATTTTTTTAATCGACCGACCTGCGATTAAAGTCGCCTCTCAGAAACCGTCGTCAACCCCAAGCCCTGAGTCGGAATGAGTCGTTAAACTCCTTCGGTCGCCCCGAGGCTCTCGTAGCCGTTTTCGGCTCAACTTCGCCCCAAACATTCCCGCCAAGCGTGACACATCATGCCCAACCGACTCGCTCAAGAGACCAGTCCGTACTTGCTTCAGCACGCGAACAACCCCGTCGAGTGGTGGCCGTGGTGTGACGAAGCCATTCAAACGGCGCGACGGCATGAGCGGCCGATCTTTCTCTCCATCGGCTACAGCGCGTGCCACTGGTGCCACGTGATGGAGCATGAAAGTTTTGAAGACCCGGTAATGGCGGCCCTCATGAGCGAGCGGTTTGTCTGCATCAAGGTTGATCGCGAAGAGCGCCCCGACCTCGATCAGATTTACATGTCGGCCGTGCAGGCGATGACCGGCAGCGGCGGCTGGCCGATGTCGGTCTTCCTCACTCCCGAGTTGAAGCCGTTCTACGGCGGAACGTACTGGCCGCCGACCGCACGCTGGGGACGACCCGGCTTTCGCGAGATTTTGCTTGGCGTATCGGATGCTTGGCAGAACCGACGCGAGGCTGTACTCGTGCAGTCTGAAGAACTGACGAACCACGTCGTCGATGCGGCGGCGTCTCGCGTCACACCATCACCGCTGAACGAAGACATCCTGCGCGGAGCGATGCAGTCGCTCCTTCGCTCGGCCGACCGCGTTCACGGCGGCTTCGGTTCGGCCCCCAAGTTTCCGCACCCGATGGACCTGCGCGTCGCGCTGCGTTGTTCACGACGATTCCAAGCGGATGAGGTTCTGGATGTCGCTCTGCTGACTCTCAACAAAATGGCCAACGGCGGCATCTACGATCATCTCGGCGGCGGCTTCGCACGGTACTCGACCGATGAACGCTGGCTGGTCCCGCACTTTGAAAAGATGCTCTACGACAACGCCCTGCTCGTCCCGGCCTATCTCGAAGCGTTCCAGATCACCGGCGATCCCGACTACGCCCGAGTCGCCCGCGAAACGCTCGACTACATCCTGCGCGAGATGACTCAACCTCAAGGCGGCTTCTACGCGACACAAGACGCCGACAGCGAAGGGGTCGAAGGCAAGTTCTTCGTCTGGAGCGAGGCCGAGGTCGATGCGGTTCTGGCCCCCCTCTCCCCGGCTCTGCGGGGAGAGGGGCCGGGGGTGAGGGGTTCTTCTTCGTTTAGTATTCCGTCGTCAGAGGATCGCAAGACGGAAGAAGAACCCCTCACCCTAACCCTCTCCCCGCAGAGCCGGGGCGAGGGGACAGGCGCAGAGTCCCCCTCTTCACCCTCAACTCTCGCCTTTTCACTCTCAACCACCTTCAAGCTCTGCTACGACATCTCCGCGCGAGGCAACTGGGAACACACGAACATCCTCAACCGAGCGATCTCGCACGCCGATGCGGCAACGAAGTTGAAGGTCGATCCCACACAACTCGAAGCCGTGCTTGCGACCTGCCGACAGAAGCTCTTCGACGTGAGATCGGAACGCGTCTGGCCGGGTCGCGACGAGAAAGTCCTCGCCAGTTGGAACGGCCTGATGATCGCCGCGATGTCGCTGGGAGCTAACGTCCTGAGCGAACCGAAGTACGCCGATGCCGCCCGCGCGGCAGCCGACTTCATCCTGCGCGAGATGGTGGAAGTCAGTGGGCCGGAGTCGGGAGGCCGGAGTCAGGAAACAGAAGACGAGAACCAGTATGACGACGAGAACCAGTACGAAAACGGGACTCTTGTCCCCTCGCCCCCGTCTTCGGAGGAGAGGGTTAGGGTGAGGGGGCCGAACGGTGATGACACTTCCCAACTTCGAACAGCCGAAGAAAGAACCTCTCACCCTAACCCTCTCCCCTCCAACGCGAGGGGCGAGGGGACAGGAGCAGACTCTCCACCTTCAACCCTCCACCCTCAACCTTCAGCCCGCCTCCTCCACAGCTACAAAGACGGCCGCGCCCGTTTCAATGCGTACCTTGATGACTACGCGGCCCTGATCGACGGGCTGTGCGAGCTGTACCAGACCGTGTTCGATGCGAAGTACCTCGACGCCGCGCTGGGCCTCGCTCAACGAATGCTCGACCAGTTTTGGGATGAGGCCGATGGCGGATTCTTCTACACGTCGAACGACCACGAAACACTGATCGCTCGCAACAAGGAAACACACGACAACGCCACTCCCTCCGGCAACAGCCTTGCCGCAACGGCACTCCTCAAGCTCGCGCGATTGACCGGCCGCACGGACCTCGAAGCCAAAGCGGTCGCCACATTGGAGTTGATGTCCGGCCTGATGAACCGCATCCCACTCGCCGCCGGCCAGTCCCTGATCGCCCTCGATTTTCTGCTCGGCCCGACGCATGAAGTCGTGCTGGTTAAAGGTGTCAGGGAGCGGGAGTCAGAAGCCGGGAATCAGCCGGGCGCGGGCATTTCTCCAAGCAACAAGGCAAGCGTACTTAACGGACTGCATCAACGGTTCGTGCCCAACAAAGTCGTCCACCTGCGCGAGGCCACGACGCTGGATGAGTCCTTGCCACTCTCAACCCGCTCCATGTTGAAGGGCAAGTCGGCCGTCAACGACGAGACATCGCTCTACATCTGCCGCTTCGGAACGTGCGAACAACCGGTTGTTGGTACCACCGCCATCACCGTCGCAATTGAGCGGCTGTGATGCGCCGTTCGTCTCCCAAGACTGGCTCACCAAAATCGCACAGGCAAATCTTGACGGTTTTTGACACGCCGATCCTTATCACTTCGCGCCCGACTCGACCGCTCTGTCGAGGATCATGATCTTTTGCCAGATCGTGCGTGAGAGGCCGTTGGTCAGAGCCGCCAGTTGATCGGCCGCATCGACGGCATCGGCGTCGGGGAACTCTTGCACGTAGATCGCACCGACTTTGGCGACGATCGACAGCAGTTCGCTGCAATAGTCGAGATACCGACCCAACTCGAAGGCCGTGAGTGTGCGCGCGGGTGACGATGGCGTGCGCGCTCCTTGAAGCAGGTTCTCAGGATCTTTCGTCAGTTGGTGCATATCGACGATGTGCGCGATGGCTCGAAGTTCATGAAGTGCCGCCAACGCACGTTCCCGTTTCAGACGGCGTTCCAGACTGAACAAGAACGCCAGCGTGGCACCGACAAAGAACAGGCTCCCCAGCGACGCTTCCATCGTCTGGGCGAAGTTGTCCAACTCACGCAGTTCATCACCGCTGGAATGGACGTTCAGCCCGATCAGAACCAAGACCCCGAGGATTGCAATTACCAACAGAACGCAGGCGGCTCGTAACCAGAGATGAGGCCGCTTGATCTGCTCGCACCGCAGGACCGCTTCCTGCGCGACGCGATGCAACTCCCCCGCGACTTGTCGCAGTCCGGCGGCGGGAAATCGGTCGGCGATCCGCCGTTCCAGTTGTGCGGCAGTATCGACGATCTTCTGCGGTTGCAGTTCGCGGTAGTTGGTCCGACCTGCCGGAGCCGGTGCGGCGGCTGGAATGGCCGTCGGCGCGAGTGATGTCGGTGGAATTGGTTTACTCACGCAGAGTTCCTTCGTGATCGCTGGCCACGCGGTGAAACGACCAATCGACTTGAGTCACGCCAGCCGAAACAACCGCTGCGCATTTTCGGTCGTCGCGGCGGCAATCACTTCCTTCGAGACACCGCGCGTTTCGGCTAGGCAGGCGGCAGTCAGTCTCACGTGAGCCGGTTCGTTTCGCTTGCCTCGAAATGGCGTGGGAGAGAGGTACGGCGCATCGGTCTCCACCAGCAACCGGTCCAGCGGTACGGCGAGCGAAACCTGTCGGAGTTCCTCGTTCCGCTTGAATGTCACCATCCCGCCGAACGACAGGTACATCCCCATTTCAAGACACGCCGCGGCGGTGTCGGCAGAACCGCAGAAGGCGTGCATCACTCCACGTAGCGGTCCCTGTACGAAGTGCCTTCGCAACAAAGCCACCGTCTCAACTTCAGCCTCACGGCAATGCACGACGAATGGCAGATCGAGCTTTCGCGACAACTCGAGGTGACGGTCGAAGTACTCCGTCTGCAATTCGATCGGCGAATGATCCCAATACTTGTCGAGACCAGTCTCACCGAGGCCGACGACCTTGGGCGCGGTGGACAGTTCGACAATCCGCTCCCAGTCGCCGGGCTGGGCGGCCTGAATGTAGTTGGGGTGCAGGCCGACCACCGCAAACACACTGTCGTACGTCTGAGCCAGTTCGAGGGCGCGACGACAACTGTCGAGCGTGGTCCCGATCGTCAGCATTCGCGTCACGCCGGCATCGACCGCCCGTTGGATCGTCTCGTGGCAATCCTGCGTGAACGACTCTTCGTCCAAGTGACAGTGCGTGTCGATCCACTCCATCGTCGCGACTCCGATCGGCGCGAGCCGTCGTATACAGAACCAACGCCGCGCTAGGACTCCCGAGATCGACTACAGCTTCAGCAACCGCAGTTCTTCGGTGCCAGCACGCTGCGCGGCAAGAACGTTGCCGAGAGCCGCCGCCGCTTCAGGATCATCGACGCAGGTGTGCGCCGCTTCGTCCAGTTCTGCGACCAACGCATCTTGGCTGGCGATGATGCGAGGCAATAACGACTTCAACGAGAGAAAATGCAGGTCGGTGAAGGCGGCGGGATAGACGCCAAACTCCACGCGACAGCGACGTTCAATCAGCAACCCTGTCAGTTGCTCAACATTGTGGCGCTGGCTCACCACGAGACGAGCCACGGCATCACGCGCAGCACTTGCGTTGTTCGGCGACCACGGACTGACTTCGCCTACGAACTGCAGCAGGCTGCGTCCGAGATCGACGACCAGTTGATTCAGCTTCGTGTTGTGTTGAATGCGAGCCATGAGCAATCCGGTAAGACAAACGACAGCGACCGGCAGTCAGCCGACGGGGACGAAACCAAGCGGCACGACCTACAGGAACGCCTCGGCCGCATGACGGGCGACGAGACTCAGCGGCTCGATCCAGACCGTTCCCAGCAGCACCACCATCGCGGAGACCATCAGAACATAGAGCCCGGAAGAAGACTGAGCCGTCAGCACGACCGGGCGGGCATCGGCCGGTCGGTTCTGCATGCACATCACTTTCAGCACGCCCACGTAGTAGAACAGGCTCAGTACGGTGTTCAATCCGCCCGCCCCCAACACGATCCACATGAACCAATGCACGGCGGTCGCGTCGAACACGGCCGCGAAAATGAAGAACTTCCCGAAGAAACCACCAAGCGGCGGGATCCCCACCAAACTGAACATGCAAATCGCCATGCAAACGGCCAGCAACGGCGACTGGTGAACGATTCCCTTGTAGTCCTCGATCTCCTCGCTGAACAACTGATTTCGCAGGAACGCGACGATGGAGAACGCACCCAAATTCATGAACAGGTAGACAGCCAGGTAGTAGACCAGCCCTTCGATGGCTCGCACCGACGAACCGGCGTCAATGCTAGCGCCCGCAGAACGTAGGACGAGCATCGCCGAGACTGCCATGAGCATGTAACCCGCGTGGGCGATCGTCGAATAGGCGAGCAGTCGTTTGAGGTTCGTCTGCGAATAAGCCGCCAGATTTCCAAATGTCGCCGTCACGGCAGCCAGCACACCCAAGCCCAAGCCAAACACCAGTGCTAGGTCTGGAAGTCCTCCTTCCGAACCACCCGTGACCGATAACGAGAACCGGACCAGCAACGCGAACGCCGCAGCCTTGGACCCGATCGACAGGAAGCCCGCGACTTCCGCAGAGGCTCCTTGGAAGGCATCCGGACACCAGAAGTGGAACGGGACTGCGGACAGCTTGAACGCGAACCCAACCGTAATCATCAACAAGGCCAGTAGAACCACGCGCCCCTCTGGCTGTTGAGTTCCGAAGCCATTCAAAAACAACGCATGGAGTCGGTTACCGAGTTCGGGGAACTCGGCCGTTCCCGTCAGACCCGCGAGCAGGCTGATTCCAAACAGCATCACTCCCGCCGCTCCCGCACCGTAGACGACGAACTTCAACGCCGCCTCACTGCTCTGACGACGCCCTTTCAGGAAGCCGGTCAACGCATAACTCGGCACGCTGGCCATCTCGATCCCGACGAACATCATCAACAGATGATTGGCACTCGACATCAACATCATTCCGACAACCGCCCCCGAAAGGAGGGCATAGAAATCGGGAGCATCTTCATCGTCGGGAATGCCCGTCAGCACCGTCAGCGCGATCACGAACACCAAGAAGAACAGCAGCAGTCCGCGAATGAAGACGGAGAACGAGTCGTGAATCGCCAACCCCGTGAACAGTTCGGCAGCACCGGAACCATCCATCCGTAACTCGTAGAACTGGAACAGCACGTTGACAAACGCGGCCATCCCACCGAGCAGCGCGATCCAGTGCGTCGGCACCAGTTTGTCGAAACTCGTTAAGCGAGCGAGCAGCATCAGCACGATCGAGCCGGAGAGAATCAACTCCGGACGAAAGAGTTCCAGCGAACGAAACGTGCCCACCTGAGTGGCCCCGCCGCCGTTAAGAAACTGCGATAAGAGTGACTGAAAATCCATGACGTTCTCAACGGGATCCGGCACAGGCCGGCAGGCTGATTTCAATTTGCCGCGACTCGAACTTCGAGCGCGGCCCACAGCATCCGACAACTCTGAGACCAGAGATCGGACGACCGGCTTCTTACTTCACGAGCGTGGTCTGAATGACAGCCCCAGCACCGTGCAGCGTGTCGTAGGTTGTCGCCATGCTGTTGACCATCGCGTCAATCGAGCCACTCATCAGATCGAAGAGCAGGCCCGGGAAGACTCCTAGAACAATCGCACCGACAACTAGGGTGTACGCCACCGTCAACTCACGAGCATTGATCGGCGTGATGGCTTCGGGGTGCGGTCCTTTGTATTCGGGGCCGAGATAAACACGCTGCAGCGTCCACAGGATGTAGCCCGCCGTCAGGATCACGCCCGATGCCGAAATGATCGCCAGCAGTGGGTCGTAGTTCCAACAACTCAGTACCGAGAAGATTTCCCCCACGAACCCGCACAGACCCGGCAGACCGAGTCCCGCGAAGAAAATCACGGCAGCAAGCCCGGTGTAGTGCGGCATCAACTGAGCGATGCCACCAAACTTGTTCAGGTCGCGGTGGTGGACTCGGTCGTACAGCACGCCCACCATAAAGAACATGCCCGTGGAAGAGATACCGTGCGCGATCATTTGGAACATCGCGGCATTGATTCCCATCTTCCAGTAGTCGATTCCAAACGTCTTGCCATCGGAAATCTTCCAGACTGCAAGACCCAACAACACGTAGCCCATGTGGCTGACCGAGCTGTAGGCCACGAGTCGCTTGAAGTCGGTCTGAGCCATCGCCGCGAACGCACCGTAGATGATGCTGAACACACCGAGCGCCACGAGGAAGTAGGCGGCGTACTGCACTCCGTACGGACAGAGCGGGAAGGCGATCCGGATGATTCCATATCCGCCCAACTTCAGCAGGATGCCCGCCAGAATCATCGAGATTGGAGTCGGAGCCTCAACGTGCGCATCCGGCAACCAAGTGTGAAACGGGAAGCAAGGCAACTTGATGGCGAACCCGATGAACAACAGGATGAACGCCGCGATCTGCATGGACTCACTGTAAGCCGGAACCGAACCACGACCGGCTGCCACTTCCGCCAGATAGAGCAGATCGAAACTGCGACCGCTGTTGAAGTAGAACATCAACATGGCGATCAGCATCAGCACGCCACCCGCCAACGTGTAGAGGAAGAACTTGATTGCGGCGTACTCACGTCGCGGACCGCCCCACACGCCGATCAGGAAGTACATCGGCAGCAGCATGACTTCCCAGAACACGTAGAACAGGAAGAAGTCGAGCGACAGAAAGACACCTAAGACCCCGGTCTCAAGTATCAAGAACAGCATTAAGTAGCCTTTGACGTGCTTGTCGATGCTCCACGAGGCGAGGGCCGACAACACGAAGACCAACCCGGTGAGCATCACCAGCGGCAGGCTGATGCCGTCTACGCCAAGGCTGTAATAGACGTTCCAGTTCTTGATCCATTCGGTACTGAGACGGAACTGCATTCCGCCGTTGGAGGGATCGAAGCCCGCCCACAATTGCAGTGTCAGTGCGAACGTCAGCATCGTCCCGACGAGCGTGAAGTAACGCATCCCCTCCTTCGCCTGACCGTCGAACGCCAGCAAGCCCAGCGCGAACAAGGCCGGAAGGAAAATGATGAAACTCAGGATGGATTCGGCACTCAACATGGTGTTCTCAATCTCTTGGAACGCGGCGGACAGCATTCGTCCCGCCGCCGATCAACATACGATCTCAGCTCACTCAAACCACGATCACCCGCAAATCACCTCGGCGTCGCGGTGATCAACACCGCAAACAGCACGACCACACCGACTGCAACCCACATCACGTACTGTCGCAGCCGTCCCGTCTGGACGACTCGCAACGACATGCCCACAGACCGCGTCACGTTCCCGACAAGGTTGACCAAGCCATCGACCATGCCCTCGTCGAACTTCCGATCCCACTGCGCGACCGATTTGACGACTTTCGCGGACGTGTGCAGCACGACATCCAACACATGCTTGTCAAAGCCGGTACACCACGCCGAAACGACGTGAACGGGCCGCACAAACATCGCGTCGTACAACACATCAAACCGCCACTTATCCACGAGGAACTCATGCACACCGGGGAACTGGCGCCGGATGTCCTCGGCGCGAATGGCTCTGACGCCGTACATGACATAGGCGAGGATCGAGCCAGCAAAAGCCGCAATCAAGGCCATCACACCTGCCTGAGGGTGAACCTCGTGAATTTGATGATGGCTAGGAATCGTGATCTTCGCCGGTCCAAGCGAAGTGTATGGCTCATCCGCTGACACAACCGCACTATCGGTTAGCAACCGGAAGAGTGGCCCTGCTTCGCCGCCACAAAGCGGACCCTCTTTTCCGCCGTTGGACAACCACTTCCACCAACTGGCTGATTCAGGAGCCTGTTCACCGGCTACCTCAGCATCCACAGCAACCGGGGAAAGCAACCCTGGGTTGCCATCGCCATCGAACATCAACCAGCCCCAAGCACACGCGCCAGCCAAGACAGCCAGCACGATCAACGGTGTGGTCATCACACGAGGGGACTCATGACAGTGGTCGTAAACGTGGTGATCGCGTGGCTCACCCGCAAACGTCAGGAACCACAGGCGGAACATGTAGAACGCGGTGATCCCCGCTGTCACCAACGGCGTGAAGAACAACAACGAATGAACGGGATTCAAATTCGAGTAAGCCAGCGCCGAGGCCACGATGGCGTCCTTGGAATAGAACCCGGAGAGACCGATGTTCAACACGGGGATCGCCAGTCCGGAAATCGCGATCACGCCAACGAGCATGGTGTAAGCCGTGATCGGCATCTTGCGACGCAAGCCACCCATGCGCGGCATTTCTTGGACGTGATGGCAACCCGCGATCACGCTTCCCGAACAAAGGAACATCAACGACTTGAAGAAGGCGTGAGTCACCAAGTGAAACAGACCAGCACCCCAACCGCCGACGCCGATCGCCAGCATCATGTAGCCGAGTTGACTGATTGTGGAGTAAGCCAGGACGCGCTTGATGTCCGTGGCGACAACCGCAATCGTCGCGGCGATGAACAGTGTGATACAGCCGATGTAGGCGATGACCAACAACACTTCCGGCGTGAACATCGGATAGAAGCGCCCGGCGAGATAAACGCCCGCTGCGACCATCGTCGCAGAGTGAACGAGCGCCGAGACCGGGGTCGGTCCCTCCATCGCGTCCGGTAACCACGTCTGCAACGGGAACTGAGCACTCTTCCCGATACAGCCGGCAAAAATCCCGCAGCCAGCCGCGATCAACAGCAGATAGCCAATCGAGCGATCCTGTCCGTGCTGTTGAAGCCGGTGACCAGATGCGTCTCGCAGGAAGACTTCTTTTCCATCTTCAGAAACATCCAGCTTGCCATCGTTGCCACGCACCATCGTGAAGAGACCCGCATCGCCCGACGTGGGTGAGTCGGCAAATTGGAACGTGCCGCACCAAGTCCAAAGGATCATCAGGCCGATCAAAAAACCAAAGTCGCCAACGCGGTTCATGATGAACGCTTTATTCGCCGCAGTACTGGCCGACTTACGTTCGATGTAGAAGCCGATCAGCAGGTAGCTGCAAACGCCGACCAACTCCCAGAAAATGAAGACTTGGAAGATGTTGCCCGCCAGCACAAGGCCGAGCATCGAGAAGCAGAACAGCGAGAGGTACGCGAAGAAGCGATGGAACCGGCCCGGCCGCGTGAAGTGACGGTGACTCGTGTGAACTTCGTGGTCCTCGTACTCCTCGGTCAACTCGTCCTTCATGTACCCGATCGCGAAGATATGAATGCACGTCGCGATGAACGTCACCATCGTGAACATTACGAGCGTCAGGCTGTCGATGTACCAGTCGAGCGACAGCTTGAGCGACCCGAACTTTGCCAACTGATAAAAAGTTCCGGAGAACGCTTTCTGCACAGACTTTGCCGAGTGAACCACTTCTTCACCGTGGTTCTCGTGACCGGCTCCAGCAATCACCGCAGCCGCATCAGCGGGGGCATGTTCTGGATGTGATGCCTCCGAACCATGATGTTCCGATGAGCCATGATGCTCTACGGGACTCAGCGCCGCCCAGCCGGTGGCATTCCCCCAGACCATCAACGCAGAGAAGCTGCACAGGAAACCAAGACCAATGCACGCTACTGCACAGAGCGCCGACGACTTACTGAGGCGGTGCGACCAGCGGAGCCAATAAATCTCCGCGATGAAGCCCAGCAACGGCAGCAGCCATGCCGCCGTCAGCAGGTTTCTCAGCAGGTCGCCGGTGGTTTGAGGATCCATGGTGATAATCAGCAGATGAAAGTGAGTGTGGTCAGTCGGAGAGAAACTCGAAGCGGTCGGCAACCCAACTCAGCCGTGCAGCTCATTGCCGCGATCCACGTCAATCGTTGTGTGGTTGTTATAGAAATTGAGTGCGATGGCCAGCGCAACGGCCGCTTCAGCTGCGGCCAGCACCACGACGAACAAGGCGAACGACTGGCCATCCAGCCCGAGCGGCGTGAAACGCGAGAACGCGACGAAGTTAATGTTCGCCCCGTTCAGCACCAATTCCACGCCCATGAGGACGCCGATCGCATTCCGTTTGGTCGCCATGCAGACGACACCGCAGACGAACAGGATGGCTCCCACGATCAAGTATGCTTCCAATCCAACGCCACCCATGAAATGCACCCTACTTCAGTCGCCGAGACAACCCATGTTCAGCAGACAGATCCAACGACTTCACAGATCAGCCGACGCTCCAGCCACCACACGGCGTTTGGCCCGCGCGAGGTATGCCGCCCCGACCAACACAACCAGCAAGTGAATCGACACAATTTCAAACGGGAGCAAGTAACCGGAACTCAAGCCCTCACCTTCGGGGCGATTCAAATCTTGATCTGGTCGCAGCCCCAAGAAGCCCAATCCAAGCTGCCGCACAGTTCGGCCGGCCTGAGTTCGAGCCGCCAGCGCGGCCTGAGCTTCTCTCGCAGGGCCAGCGACAGACGAACCCGCAGCGGCCACATCCGCGTCAGACGAAGCTTCTCGCTGGGAGTCGATCGCGGCAGGACTGAGGTTTCGTGTCGGCAAGCGACTCTCAAGATTGTCCCACTCGACGGATGTCACCGAGAACAGCAGCACAGACAACAGCAGCAGCCCAACACCCGCACCCACAAATGCCTCGGCAGGTGAAGTCTTGATCCGCACAGAAGAACCGCTCGCCGTAAGCATCACTCCGAACACCAACAGTACGACCGTTCCGCCGACATAGATCAGCAACTGAGCCGCACCCAAAAAGTCAGCGTGTAACAGGAAGAAAAGGGCCGACACCGAGCCGAGCGAAACAATCAACCAGAATGCCATGCGGACCACGTTTTGTGTGGCGACGACGGCCACCGCCGCACCGCACGTCAAAATCGCAAAGACCCAAAACAGAAGTTGCTCAATCATCGCGTCCCCTCTCGATCAGCGGTTGCGACTGCCGAGCCAACTTGCGAACCAATCGCGACGCGACTCTGGACACCACCTGCAGCGGAAGCAACCGCTGGCGGAACCAAAGCCCGACCAAACAAAATCGGCCGCTCTAGACCAGAAGACGCCAACAGCAATGGCCAGAAGACGGCCCCCAAAAACAAGCAGCAACTGATCGGAACCAGATACTTCAAGCACGTCGTCATCACTTGGTCGATTCGCAGGCGAGGCAACGTCCATCTCACCCAAATCTGCACGAACACCAGCAGGCTCGCTTTGAGAATAAAGACCTTGGCCGCGAAGATGTTGGCGATGTAATTACCCAGCACGAAGCCTTCGACCGGCACATCTTGGCCAAAGCCGCGAATCCCGCTTAGCATCGCCTCGGGGAACCCCAGCCCCGTCTCCCAGCCACCCAAGAACAACAGCACGGCAATCCCACTGACCGCGAACATGCTGGCGTATTCGGCCAAGAAGAAGATCGACCAGCGGAAGCCGCTGTACTCGGTGTGGAATCCGGCGACCAGCTCGCTCTCGGCCTCAGCCAAGTCGAATGGTGCGCGTTTGACGCTCGCAGTGGCCACAACGAAGTAACAGAAGAAAGCGATGAAGGCGAACGGATCGTGGAAGACGAACCAGTTCCAAGCACCGCCCGACTGCATCTGGCCGATCACTTGGAGATTGAGCGAACCGGCGATCACGAGCGGAATCAAAGCGCAGATGGCCATCGGAATTTCATAGCTCACCATCTGAGCGGCTTCGCGCATCGCACCGAACAGCGCCCATTTCGAGCCGCTGGAGTACCCAGCGAGAATGATCCCGAAGACTTCGAGTGACATCAGCGCCAAGATCAGGAACGCACCGCATTCGGAAGCGACCCCCACCCAGCCATCGGCGATCGGCAGCACCATGAACGCGGCGAACGAGGCGATCGTCGCCAAGTAGGGCGACATCCGGAAGATCATCGCATCGGCCGAGGCCGGGATGAGGTCTTCCTTTTGAATCAGCTTGATCCCGTCAGCCAGCGTTTGCAGCCAACCAAACTTGCCGCCGACACGCGTGGGGCCGAGGCGGTCTTGAATGCGTCCGGCCACCTTGCGTTCCATCCAGATGTAAACCATCGGCAGGACGGCGAAGAGGCTGATCAAAAGCGTCGCGTGAACTAATCCCGCAAGGACGAATGCGATTAGCCCAATGAATTCAGCGCGATCCGGACTCCCGTAGGAAGCCAATTGATCGGCTAAGAATTGCTGGATTGTCAGGGCGGCGAGTGGGCCGTTCATTCGGTGATTCTCGGGGCATAAATCAGCGGAGAGGCTCTAAACAGCGGTCCGCGCACGCAGCCCGCCCAAGTTGGCCGCGAACTATGTCAGATGAGTTTTGACGATTCAAGCGACCTCGCGCCGAAACACGACCATTCCCACGGATGAGAAGTTTGGCGGGCGTCGAACTTCGCTGAACAGCCTGTTCGACGCCCGCGGTCAAAGAGTTCGCCATCTGAGCGGCGATTAGATCAAGTCACGCAAATGGAAGTGGTGCTTGCCGAGCTTGCCGCCGTAGTTGCCTGCGGTAATACGCAGGATGTTCGGCGAAGCGGTTGCCGCGTGGAGACCGCGACGCAGAGCGGACTGCACGGCATCGAAGCTCAGACCGTCGATCACGATTTCGTAGACCGCGTTGCATCCGGCGGGTAGCTCGGACGTGACGAGCGAACGCAGCGTTGGGCAGAAAGCCTCGTTCGTGCTGGCTTTCAGCTTCGGATATCGCGATCCTACCTTGCTCCCTGAGCGAACGATCCCGCCGGGGAACGGCAACGCGACATCTGGCTCTGATCGAATGGCTTCGACGGCCGCTTCAGCAGCAACAAGGGCCGCGCTGGCATTCGTGCCACAGATCAAAAGATTGCCACCCGCGACTCCCGTCACTGTGCCGAATTGGTCCTCGCAGAGGAACTCGCCGTCCATGACTGGGATGCGCCAGAAGCGTTGATCGCCGAGTTTCTTCGACTTTTGAAAGCCATCTCCAAAGTAGCGGATGCCACCGCCGATCTTGATCCGCTTCTCCTTGGGACAGTCCCTGATGCCGTTGTAACAAGCGGTCGTCGGGCACGTGAGAACGCACTGACCGACTCGCGCTTGCAACGCTTTGGCCAGTGCGTCGATGCTGAATCCGAACACGAGGACCGCCACGCCGGGCCGTCCGTCGGGAGTCTCACTCGCCGGGACATCGCGCTCGATCGCCGCTTCGACATCGCACGCGATCACGCTCGTCGCGTTCCCGCACAGCACCGTCGCAGCCGTTCGCGCCCACCGTTCATTGGTGGCGGTGATGACCAGCCGCGTGGCCTTAATCGGAAACGCTTCGGCAAACGTGTCGATGATTTCGACGCCGTTGAGATTGAGGGGCGTGGGAGTTGAGGTTTGTTCCGAGGTCATCGGGAGGTCCGAGGAGAGTGGTTGGTGAGTGGTGGACGCCGTGCAAGTGGTCAGCGGACGCCAGTGAGAAGAGTCGCTCAGTCGGGGGAAACCGTTCCGCCTCAGTCATCTCCGGGAAGCGGCGGCGCGGACGGTGATTGGTCGAGAAAGGCGATGAAATCTTCGCGGTGCGCGCTGGTGGCCCGTTTGCGGAGATGGTCCACCGTCTGCCAAGCACTGAGTTTCTCAGCGGCGGCGGAACTGAGGAACTGATCGAGCGTCAAACCCGATGTGGCCACCGCTTCGCGCAATTGCGTGGCCAAAGTGTCGGGCATTTGAATGGTGACGGTACTCATTACTTTTCTCCCAACCGACGCAAGAACGATCCGGGCGTCAGCGCTTCCGCTCCGAACCGGTCACAGCCCAGAAAGTCGGCGATGTTGTGCGTGACGATGTAACGGCATCCGGCTGCCACCGCCAGTTCCAAAATCATGTCGTCATTCGGATCGGACAGCATGGGCCGCCACGAATAGTACACCTCTTGCAGTACCGCCGTTGACAGCAGGAAATTCAAAAAGCCATCCGCCTGCTCCGGGGTTCGTTCACGCAAGTGTTCGGGCCGCTTGAGGACCGCCGAATACTCGGCGAACAAGGAAACCGAAATGGCAGGCTGGAATCGTGAATCAGGCAAGAGTCGCAGCAATCGCTGCGATGCCCCTGACTTGGACCGAGCCGCCGCCACAAGCACGCTGGTGTCGAGCACGACAGTCAACATCAAAGGCGACTCCACGGCACTCCGAACTGGCCTATCGACACCACTCACTTCAACGGCACGACGCACGATTCGTTCAGGTAGCTGAGATCGACCGGGTAGTTGCGCCAGCGGATCGAGTAGTACTTCTCAAACCACGTTTGGATGTCGGCTTCGACTTCGTGGTCGTAGTCGGGCTGCACATGCAGCGTCTTGCCGTTGAGTGGATCGCGAATCTCACCCTGCTCGACGATCACGCGGCCCGACTTGATGACCATGCGCGGCAGCTCGAACATCGTCTCTTTGTTGTCGTGCGGCGTGTAGATCGTGATGTCGGCGTCGGCCCCTGCGCCGAGGTGGCCTTTGTCTTTCAGGCCGAGGATGCGGGCCGGGCCAGCGCGCGTGATGATCGCGATTTCGTTGAGCGTGTACTCGCGGTCGAGGTCGCCCAGCGTTGAACGCTCACGCACCTGTGGATGACACGTCTTGATAACGTCCTGCCGGTACGTGCGATCCATGAGCAGCCGGATGATCTGTGGATAGGCGAGGAACGAACCGCCGTTGGGATGATCGGTACTCATGACGACACGCCATGGATCATTCACGAGCAGGTACCACTCCAGCCCGATCGCCCATTGCAACGCATGGACAAGCGATTTGTTGCGGTACTTGATCGGCGTGATGCCGCAGCCCGACTCCATCTCAGTGTCGGAACTAAACCACTTGCCGCCGTAGACATTCGACAGGAAGTAACCGAGCGGCCCGTCCCCGGTCATGCTGGTCGTTTCACCGAACAAGACTTGGCCGACATCGACCGTGATGTTCGGGTGCGAGTTCACGTACTCGGCCAGCGGGATCGTCTTGCTGTTGAACGTGTTCTCGTCGCCATTGCCGCCGCCGTAACTGTGGAACTGAATGTGAGTGATGTGGCCGCGATGGCCTTCCAACGCCCGCATCGTCTCCAGCGTCGTCTCCCAGTTGCCCGGCATCCCAAGATTGTTGCAGTGGATGTGAACCGAGTGGGGCAGCCGCAATTCCGTCGCCGCCTTCGCGACGCCACCGATGATCTGACGCGGCGTCACTTGGAAGTGATCGACGAGCGAGTCCAACCCGCTGACGTTCCCCGCCTGATGCGACTTCCAAACCTCAACGCCTCCCGGATTGACGAGCTTCGGCGCGTAACCCTTCGCCGCCGTGAGCAACCAACCGATGAACGCCTTCAACTTCTCCGGTTCGTTCTTCTGGAGGCATTGCATGACATAGTGATTGTTCCCCATCAGCAGGTAGATCCCTTTGTCGATGCACGGCGTGTCGTCGAACTCTTCGTGAGCGTGGCGTGCCCCGAGTGGCGGGATCGCGGCGTCGAAGGCGGTCGTGTAACCGAGGCCCGCATACTTGTAGCCCGTGGCGAACGTACTCGGCACACTTCCCATCGTGCCGCTGTGCGTGAGCTTCGTGCTATGAATCAGCTCGGCCTTCCGCTTCTCCTCGGGCCGCATCTTGCGCGCGACGTTGACCTTCGGCCCGGCGATATGACAGTGCATGTCGATCCCGCCCGGCATGACCACCAGCCCCGTGGCGTCGATCACACGCGACGGCCGTACCGCCGCATCGGTCGGAGCGTCAACGATCCGTCCATCGAGGATCCAGATGTCCCGCACCTCGCCATCGACCCCATTGGTCGGGTCGTAAACAGTGCCCTGAGAAATTTTAATGTAGTCGGGTGAAGTCATTTAGTGTTGCGCAATGAAGATGATTGAGTGGCACAGAGTCCGTGGTGAAAAGGCTTCACATTTCGTGAAAATCATCAGGTGATTCCAAGTATCTTCTTCACCCGCTCCTCGATGTTCGTCAGCACGTCGAAATCGCTGGGATGAGGGGACTCGAACGCGGGGCGGAGGGGGATCGGGACATCGTCCATGCGGTAGACGGTGCCGCCCGTGTTGATGCCGTAAGTGGCGACGGTGAAGGCGACGGCGGCGGCTCGGGTGGTGGGAGTCTCTTTCGTGTCGAGCGCGATGTAGGGGATCGAAGCCAGATGTTCGCGGGCTGGCTGTGAGAAGTTGGCCATCGGGTCGCAGGCGATCGTCATGCCGCTGTCGGCTTCGCCGTTGGCCAGCGTGTCCGACGTGGTGTATTCACCGGGATTGAAGCGGGCGTAACCGCGCGAGTGATTCACTCCAAACGGATAGCCGGTGCGCCACGCGACGACGTTGTCGGCACCAGTCACGTTGCCGTGGCCTCGGTTCGGCTTGGCGGTGAACCGCGTGAAGGCGTTCATGTCGCGTGTCAGTGCCAGCAGAGCCTCACTGTTGCAGTGCTTGCCGCGCGTCATCGTCAGGCCCATCCCGAAGAAGATGACTCCAAACTTGCACGCCTTCATCTTGGCCATCAAGTCTTGGAAGACCGACAACGCGACACCCGTCTCGCGCTCCACCAGTTCCGGATCGAGTTCAATTCCCTTGGCCAACGCGCGCAGGGTCCACAGGGCTTCAAAGTCTTTGCGCGGTTTGATCTGGATAAAGATGTCCGCCGCCTTCGCACTCTTTGTCCGGCGAACATCGACGATCACGCAGGTCCGGTCCTTGCGACCGTTGGGCAGGAACATTCCCTTCGGCATCAGGCTGTACTTGGTGAAGTGGCGCGGATGACTCTCGGCCGGGTTCGAGCCCCAGAAGATGATCATGTCGCCGCGATTGGCCACTTCGCCCAGCGAACACGTCACTTCGCCAACCCCTTGAAACGCCATGCCCGACGGCCCGTGACAGACGCTGGTCGTGGTGTCGATCGTCCCCTTGATCCAGTCGGCGATGCTGACCGCCACGCGCTGAGCCTCACACGGCGAGTCGCTCAGCCCGTAGATGATCGGGTACTTGCCGGTGGTCAGAATCTGAGCCGCTCGGTCATAGCCCGCTTCGAGCGTCGCCGGCTTCCCGTCTATCAAACAACTCGGTCGATCATCCGTGTGGTGGTTGAGAAACCACGCCTTGCCAAGGACACACGCCCGCTTGGCCTCAATGATGTGGTTGTCCTTCACGGTGAGGTCGATGTCGTCGCACACGCACCCGCAAAACGTGCAGGTCGCATCCTGAACGATCTTCAATTCACCGGGAACATTGGCCGTCGGGGCATAGCATTGAGTCGAGGCACTGGTCATGTCATCGCCTGCCAAAACAGAGAAATTGAAGACGGATCGCACTCACGCACGAAGCGTTAGAGCCTAACCAAAGACTCGACCATCAGCCATTCCGGATTAGAGACTTTCGCGCCGCGTCACTTCACGCGGACCAAGTGGAGAGTTCGGCGAGCCGCAGGCCTTAAGGCTGCGGGTTTCTTCCGGCGATCCAGACCTCGTGGCCTTACGGCCTACGGCTCGCCAACACTTCAGGCCGTAATCTTCTCCAGCACCACGTCCATCCCCTTGCTCGTCGGCATTCCCGAGCCGTGCGTGTCGCCTCCCATCAGGCGGCTGGAGATGTCGCCGTAAGCGATGAACAGCATCCCTTCGGGCAGCTCTTCTTTCCGAGCGGGTGTGATGTTGACCTCGACAACCTGGCCCTCTTCGCCCGTCAGCCGCACTCGGTCGCCATCGACCAGTCCCAGCCGAGCCATGTCGCCGGGCGGAACTTGCAGCGTGTTGATCTCACGCTGGTACTTCTCCAAATACTTACCCTCGCTGATCCCGCAGCCTTGGTCACTGGTTCGGCCGGGGATGAGGATGAATGTCTCGGGCATGTTGGCTTTCTTGTTATGTAGGATCGGCACTCTTGCCCGTCCGGTCTTCTATCAGAGCAATTTTCGTGAGTTGTGCGGGGTCAGGTGGTTCAAAGTTCATTTTTCGCGAGCGGCCGACGCGAGAAAGTCATAACCGTCACTCAGCGAAAAATGAACATTGAACCACCTGACCCCTGAACTTCACTCGTCCAACTCAGGCAACCAACCCTCCGCGGTCCAGCCTCGCGCGAGGTTGTACGCCTGCACCAATCCTGACAGTCGTGCCGACGAGAGCATCGCCCGCGCGTCCTCCGGCAGCGGCGTATTGAGCATTCGTTCCGGCAGAGTGTCTTCGGCGGGAGTCCATCCGGCGAGGATGTTGAAGCGTTTCTTATCGGTCACGATTCGCTGAGCCGTCGCTCGAAGTTCACTCGCCGTCACGTTCCAGCCGGTGACGAGTTGCAGCATCTCGGCGGAATCGACAAAGAAGTCGGTGAAGACGCCGCGGAGGAACTTGCACAGGATCAGTGAGTCCAGCAGCGCGGCCTTGTCTTCCGTCTCGATCGCCAGCACCGCCGCTTCCGGCCCGACATTGAAGCGATCGACGGCCTGAGAGAAATCGACTTCATAAGCTCCCGAGCGATTGTGATCGGCCCCGCGCGAACCGACTGCGAACCCGAGGGCCATCGTTTGCAGACCGCGCGGATCGTAGCCGGGAATCTCCAGCCCTTTGACCTGCGGCGCGAAGTCGATCGTCTCGCGACCGATCTCGTGAGCCATGCGGCGACTTCCCTCAGCCAACATCCTTCCGATGCCATCGCCACTGACGATCATGTCCAACGCGCGAAGGAGGGCCGCACCGTCACCGAATCGCAGCCACGGCTCATCAAGAAACCCGCGTTCCGCACACTCCATCGCGAACGCAATCGTCCCACCCGCGCTGATCGTGTCGAGGCCCAGTTCATCGCACTTCTGACACGCCCGCAACACGATCTCACCGTCGTCGATGCCACACAGCGGCCCGAGCGCAAAGAGGTTCTCGTATTCGAGCCTCACGTTCCCCTGACCGTCTCGCAGTCCATAGAGGTGTTCGCAACCGATCGTACACGCGGCGCAAGAGGCTCGCGTCTTCTCGCGACTCACGCCGAGTTGTTCCGGCGACACCGCATTCGCTCCCGCAAAACTTCCCTGTTGAAAGTTGCGTGTCGGCAGGACATTGAGCCGGTTGAACACGAGCAAATTGGAGGCGGTCCCCAACTCGCGATACTTCGCCGTCGCGGGACCGAACGATTTCTCAGACAGCTTCCGCGCGAAGTCGATCAGCGCGGCGGGGTCTCCCCACGAGCAGCGGTGCGAGCCACGCACGGCAATCGCCTTGATGTTCTTCGAGCCAAGTACCGCCCCGCTGCCGCCTCGCCCCGCATGACGACCGTCGTGCGAGATCGTCGCATACCGCACCAGCCGCTCGCCCGCCGGACCAATCGACGCGACCTGATAGTCCGCCCCGAGCCGTTCGCGCAGTCGTGACTGAGCCTCACGATTCGGCAGGCCCCACAGAGCGCCCGCCGGTTCCAAGCGAACACCGCTCTCATCAATGATGAGTACCGAAGGCTCCGTCGCGCGACCGGTCAACACGATCGCATCATGCCCCGTTTTCTTGCCACTCAACGCGAAGCCGCTGCTGGAGAGCGAGTCATTGATCCGCTGCGTCAGCGGACTCTTCGACACCACCGCGAACTTGGCCGAGGTCGTCAGCGGGCTGCCGACAAGCGGACTAAACACAAACGCGAGACTCGCCTCGGCAGACAACGGCTCCACTTCCGCCGCCCGCTCCCTCAACAAGATCGCCACCCCAAGCCCACTCCCGCCGAGATAACTCCGCAGCAGACTCTCCTCCAATGGAATCCGCTCCGACGAACCCGTCGTCAGATCAACTCGGAGGTAGCAACCGTGATAAGCGTGCATGGTGAATTCGAGAATTCTTTGGTTGTCCCCTTGCCCCGGCTTTGCGGGGGAGAGGGTGAGGGGCTAATTTCGTCTTTGGCTTGCGGTTAAACGAAGAACAGAGAGATCACTCCTCTATCCCCCCGCATCCAGCGACAGCAACAGCACCGTATCGCCATCATTCAGCAGCGTATCCGATGAAGTTACGAACCGCTCGCCACCAACGTTCGCCGTATAACCCGGCCGCAACGCTCGCCCTTCAATGCATGACTCACCCAACCCCGGAAACCGACTCGCCAAATCCGCGAGCACATCTCCCAAGCACCGGCCCACTGCCGTCGTCACCGCCACGCCCGCCCTCGCGCGCGGAATCCCGAACAACTCGACTGTCACCTGCATGGTCATCACCCGTCTGTTGCCTCGCCCCATCCCATCCCATCCCATCCCGACACGGAATGCAGAGTCGGTCATAGTTTGAGTTCACCGGCTGAGTCCAGAGCGAACTCGTCGAGGAGCACTTGCGGCGTCACGATGGCAACGCCTCGAAACAGATGGAAGACCAACAAGTCATCCTCCCCCGTGACGAGATGCGTCGCGCCGCCCAAGATAGCCCGTTCCAAGAACTTGTTGTCTTGGGGATCACGACAGTCGTGAATCGACTCGCCAACGGCGACCATTTCGATTGTAGCCAGGAATTCATCGAGCACTCGTGTTCTGTCAGCGGGACTCAAGTAGCGGTCGAACTTCGATCGAATCAGGACCGTTCGCATTTCCGCGACGGTTTCCTCCGACGCCAACACGCATCCCAACGCGGCACCTGTTCGCATGGCCAGGTTCGGGACCGACCGCAGAAGCATGGTGGCGCTGACGACATGAGCAATAGTGTTTCATAACAGTGTTTCATAGAAGTGGAACTTACGTTGCGCGAGGTTCGCGGGCTGACGACCGAAGAGATTGCCAGTGCGTTTCTGGAGGCTCCGGCGACGATGGCTCAGCGGATTGTGCGCGGCAA